>OJOJ01000312.1_pt1 | contig 15691 bp, 18 predicted proteins | sample 1598041 | NCBI WGS metagenome assembly OJOJ01 (sample SAMN01915218, study PRJEB22387) | human gut metagenome | isolation source: stool | host: Homo sapiens | place: USA
CTTTCCCTACACGACGCTCTTCCGATCTTAGTTCTGAGTTCTGTCAGAAATCCGCCGAGATCCATGTTAAAGTCCTTTCAAATAAGGGAGTTATTCGCTTTGTTCCTCGCCGCCGTCATTGTCGGTTTCTGCCTGTGCCGCATTTTCTTCCTGCTTCCCGGCCTTTTTCCTTGACGGCGCTCTGCGGTACTTTCCTCTGCCCAGCTCCTCTATCATCTTGAGCTGTGTCTGTATTCCGGCATCGGTAATTTCACTGCCGTTGTCAATTATAACAGTACCGCTCGGTGCGTCCTTAAGCACCTCGACCTCCACGTTCTTTACATTTGTGAACAGCTTTTTGAAATAGTCGGTATCCGCCGCCATCTCCTCGCTGACATCGGTCTTTGATAAGGTCAGCTTTACATATTCACTGCCACGGAAGCTTTTTCCCGCTTCCTTTATCGTTTTCTTGACGACCGTCTTGTCCTTCTGACCGAGAGAATTCAGCGTTATGCGGTTTACAATCTCCATTACCGTGTCGAATATCTCGACCTCATAGCTGTCAAAAAGTTCCGCCCTGTCGCTTACCATCTGCTCGCTGAGCCTTTTCAGCTCCGATAGCATATCACGGCATTTGTCAAGCCCTGCGGCATAACCGTCCTCGTGACCCTTCGCAAAGCCGTCCGACCTGCTTTTTTCAAAGATTGCCTCAGCCTGCGCCTTTGCTTGTGCGGCATAATCCTGCGCCTGCTGTTCGGTTTCGCTGAGTATTCTCTGTGCTTTTTCACGGGCATCGGCAAGTGCCTTTTCACCCTGCTCACGATAATAGCTTGTTATCTTCTCTTTTTCCTGCTCAAGCTCCTGCCTGTGCTTTGCCGATGCTTCATCGGTGACCGCCGTATTTTCTGCGGTGTCGGTCGTCACTGTTTCCTGCAAGGGAGCTTGCGGTGCGACAGGCTTAACCTTTATTGAGTTGTCGATAACAACTGTATCTGTTGTAGGCTGTACGGGATAATAACCGCCCCGACCCGCCTTGAATACGCCTGCCAAAATATATTCCTCGCTTTCGTATTATGCGATGATTTCGTCTTCCTTGTTGCCCTTTGAGATAACGAGAGTACCCTCGTCCTCAAGTCTGCGTATGATGGATACGATCCTCTGCTGAGCCTCCTCAACATCACGCATACGGACATTGTGAAGATACTCAACGTCTGTCTGTACACTTTCACGCATACGGGTAGACATATTTGCATAGATGCACTCTGCGACCTCGGGAGTAGAGCCCTTGATAGCAACCGCAAGATCCTTTGAATCGACCTCCGGTATAAACGCCTGTATAGCCATATTGTCGAGAGTTACTATATCCTCAAATACGAACATCTTTGAGCGTATATCGTCCGCCAGCTTCGGATCTCTCAGCGTCAGCTCGTCGAATATGTATTTTTCTGTTGCACGGTCTACGTTGTTCATGACCTCCGCAACATAGTCTATACCTCCGACCTCTGTGGTGTCGGCGGTAACAAGATTGTCAAACTTCTTTTCAAGCGTGCGCTCTATAGACTTTACGACATCGGGCGATGCCCTGTCCATCTTAGCCATACGCTCGACTACATCTATCCTTGTTTTCTTGGGCAGCTCGCTTAAAATAGCCGATGCCTGATCGCTCCTTGCGTAAGAAAGTATCAGCGCAATTGTCTGCGGATGCTCGTTTTGTACCATTGCAAGCAGGTTCTTATAGTCTGCCTTGCGGACAAATGCAAACGCTTTTGTCTGGAACTGCTTCGTTATCTTTTCAAACAGCGCCTGTGCCGTCTGCGGACCGAATGCCTTTTCAAGTATGTCACGGGCATACTCCACACCACCCTCGGATATTACCTTCTGGGTAAGGCAAAGCTCATAGAACTCGTTAAGAACGCTGTCCACCACTTCCATAGGGTAGTAGTTCATTCTTGCTATTTCAAGCGTGATCTGCTCTACCTCCTCGTCGGAGAAGTGCTTGAATACCTCGGACGCATTTTCCGTACCGATAGAGCTTATGATTATCGCCGCCTTTTGTGCGCTGGTGAGTGCCTCCATATATATCCTTCCTTTATGCTGTCAATATCATTCGCCGTTTTTCATCATAGAACGTATGAGCTGGGCAACGACATCGGGATTTGTGCGTGAGAAATCCTTGATTTCCTTCTTGAGAACCGCACTCTTTGACTCGTCGTCATAGTCGTCAAGGTGCTGTATGTTGAATTCTTCGTCCGGCTGAGGCTGAGGCTCAAAGCTGAGAGCGGCTGATTCCTGCGCCGCCTGTGCCGCCGCTGCCTGTGCGGCTGCCGCCTTGGCTCTTGCTTTTGCACGTTTCAGTTTGAGATGTTCGGCAAGATAGACAGTGCCGCTGCTGCCGGCACCAAGAGTCGAAATAATACGGTATTTGCCAAACAATAATTTGGTATCTATGCGATATCCGCTCCTTTCTGGGCGTGTCATATTCGCATCTCATGCATAGTTTATATCATGAATTATTTTACATTGCAACTTCTTTTGTAATGTTTGTGTAATATATACAAAGATTAATGCTTATAATACAGCATATGTTACAGAAAAAAAGCAGTTATGGTTTTAGAAAGTTTTAATAATGGTATACTTTACATCGATATTGCATTTGTTTATAATAGATGTACAGTTTACAAGGTTTTCCGGATAAAAGGAAGTGATTGTATGAAAATTGAAAAAGTAAATGATAATCAGATTCGCTGCACACTGACGAGAGAAGATTTAGCAGAACGTCAGATCAAGTTAAGTGAGTTGGCATATGGCACGGAAAAAGCGAAGATGCTGTTCCGTGACATGATGCAGCAGGCTTCTTTTGAATTAGGTTTCGAAGCAGAGGATACTCCTCTGATGATTGAAGCAATTCCTATTTCAGCAGAATGTATTGTTCTTATTGTTACCAAGGTTGATAATCCGGAAGAACTTGATACACGTTTTTCCCGCTTTTCACCGTCAGATTCTGATGATGATGACAGCTTCGATTTTGATGATATAGAAACTATTGACAGCAATAATTATTCTTCTTATTCTCTTCCAAAAGCTAATGAAGAACTTGATGAAAGTGCTGCTACTGAAGAAGAGAACAACAGTATTCCAGAGGATGATCTTATGAATATATTAGACAGAGTCAAAGAATACTTTAATAAAGAATCAACAGGAAAAAAAATTGACAAGGCTGAACCCCCAGCGGACAAGCCTGCACCGGAAGAAACTGTCAGCCATATTACAAGAGTATTTTCATTTGACTCTCTTGATGATATCAGCAGTGTTTCCAGAATAATTGACAGATTCTATCATGATAATAATTCTGTTTACAAGAATCCATCTGATAAGCGTTATTATCTCACAATTTCAAAAAATAAAACATCTGCTAAAGATTTTAATAAGGTATGCAACATACTTTCAGAATATGGTAAGAAAGAAAACCAGTTTGATAATTATACCGGATTCTTTTCAGAACACTGCGATTGTATTGTAAAAGATCGTGCCATGCATATTCTGTGCAGATTATAATAACAGAGCCGGAGCAGTTAAATGCCCCGGCTTTATTATTGTCAGTCCATGCTTAATCAGCCAACAGACTGAAGGTAATTCTGAATTTCTTCAACAAGCATATCTGGATCAATACCATGAACCATAGCAGCTTCCTCTAAAGTCTCACCTGCTGATGATGGGCATCCAACACAATGCATACCAATTCCCATAAGAATAGGTATAATTCCTGCATCTATCTGAAGAGCTTCTCCAATTGTAGTGTCCTTAGTAATTCTTGCCATACTGACCTCCTGTTATACGGTTAATATAGTCGATACTTTCGTACCGCTTAATATATCTACTATAATATTGCCCCGTATAAATGTCAATAATACACTGATTTTACATTATTCTGATATTTAAAAGGCATACTCAGGTTAGTTATACCTAACAATAATAATATATTTTATTGATAAAAATTCATGTTGAATTTTATGACAGCCTATCGTATAATATCACTAAAGCAACTGCCAAGGCAGTTAATAAAGAGATTATTAAGGAGGATATATACTATGGCATATGTAATTAATGATGATTGTATCAGTTGTGGTGCTTGCGCAGCAGGATGTCCTGTTGAAGCTATCAGCGAGGGTGCTGCTCATTACGAAATCAACGCTGATGTTTGTGTTGATTGTGGTGCTTGTGCTGGAACATGTCCAGTTGGCGCTCCTAACCCACAGTAGTCTGAACAAGATACGGATTAATGTATCCGCTTCAGGATACATATATAAAACCCCGAACCAGTTTAATACTGATTCGGGGTTTTATTTTATATTGTATAAGATTTTATAGCCGTCTTATATTCAATGCTGTTCCAACTTAAGCTACTGTCTTAAATCTCTTGAAAGATCTGCGAATCTTGTCTGTTCCGGCAGCCATGCCATCTTAACAGTTCCGATAGGACCGTTACGCTGCTTGGCAATAATAATCTCTGCGATACCCTTCTGCTCTGTATCCTTATTGTAATAATCATCTCTGTAAAGGAACATAACAACATCGGCATCCTGCTCGATAGCTCCTGATTCTCGCAAGTCGGAAAGCATTGGCCTGTGGTCAGGTCTCTGCTCAACTGCTCGGCTTAACTGTGAAAGCGTTACAACAGGAACATTTAACTCTCTCGCAAGCGCCTTTAAAGCTCTTGATATGTCAGAAACCTCCTGCTGTCTGCCTTCAGAACGGCCGCTTCCACTGCCGCTCATAAGCTGGAGGTAATCGATAATAATAAGTCCGAGATTATTCTCCATCTTGTATTTTCTGCATTTGCTTCGTAATTCTGCGATTGAGATACCCGGAGTATCATCAATTATAAGCTTCGACTTGGCAATGCTGTCCGCACCCTCGATAAGCTTGCCCCAGTCATTAGAATCCAGATGTCCTTTTCTTATCTTATCCGCATCTACTGTTGATTCCAGTGACAACATACGGTTTACAAGCTGAACATTGGACATTTCCAGACTGAATACAACTGTTGTAATCTGCTGTTTAATAGCTACATTTTCAGCAACATTAAGGACAAATGCGGTCTTACCCATTGAAGGTCTGGCTGCAACAAGAATGAAATCTGATGGCTGCAGACCTGACAGATAAGTATCTAAGTCCTTGAACCCTGTAGGAACACCTGTTACAGCACCTTTGGTCTTTGCTGCCGCAGATATTCTGTCGAGTGCCTCAAGAACGACCTTATCAATAGGTGTATACTCCTTGCCACCCTTATTCTTAACAAGTTCGAATATCTTCTTCTCAGTATCAGCAAGAATATCTTCAGTCTTTTCCTTGCCCGCATAACACTGATTGGCAATATCATCATTAACTCTTATTATATTCCTGAGTACTGCTTTTTCCTTAACAATACCCGCATACTGTCTTATATTGGCTGATGTTGGCACTGATGATAACAGTTCTCTTACAAACTCTATACTATAGACTTCAGCCGGTACATCTGTCTCCTTCAATCTTGCCTGCAAAGTAACTATATCTACAGGTTTTCCCTCGTTATTCATGTCTACCATAGTCTGGAACATAGTTCCGTACTGCCTGTAGTAGAAATCGTCCTGCCTTAAGATTTCAGCGGCAGTTATAATTGCCTGTCTGTCCAGAATCATTGAACCAACAACAGACTGCTCGGCTTCAATGCTGTTCGGCATCACCCGTGTTACCACTGACTCGTCCATAGTAACTCCCTTTCTTACAAATGTATCTTAATTATTTATTTCTCAACAACCTTAACAGTCAATTCTGCTGTTACATCTTTGTGAAGCTTAATCTGGATAATATAATTGCCTAAAGCCTTAATAGGCACATCCAGCTTCATTTTCTTCTTGTCAATATCAAGACCTAACTGCTTCTTGGCTTCTTCTGCAACTTCCTTAGTTGAAACAGTTCCAAATGTTCTTCCGCCTTCACCTGTTTTCATAGAAACAGTCACTGTACACTCTTTAATCTTTGCTGCAAGCTCCTTAGCTGCTGCAAGCTCTTCTGCTGCCTCTTTCTCTTCTCTTTTCTTAGCTAACTTAAGGTCATTAAGATTCTTTGCTGTTGCCTCAATTCCAAGCTTCTTAGGAAGCACATAATTTCTTGCATATCCATCATTAATCTTAACAATCTGTCCCTTTTTACCTAATGTCTTAACATCCTCTAATAAAATAACATCCATTATATTTCACCATCCTTAATCATATTATCAAGCGTAAGTTTAATTTTATTAATTGCCTGATCAATTGTACAGTCGGTAAGCTGTGCACCTGCAATGCTCATATGACCACCGCCGCCAAGCTTTTCCATAACAAGCTGTACATTAACTTCGTCAATCGACCTTGCACTTACATATATCTTATCCTCGTAAGGAGTGATAACAAAAGAAGCCTTAATTCCCGATATATCAAGCAAATCATTGGCTGTCTTGGCACCACCGACTGTAGGTGTGTCAATTCCATCACCATTGAATATTGATATTGCAAATGCGTCCTTATAAACCTCCACACGGCTTACAGCCTTTGCAATCTCTTTATATTCATTCATATTACTTCGAAGCATTTTTCTTACTCTTGTTACATCTGCACCATGTCTTCTTAGGAATGCTGCTGCCTCAAAAGTTCTTGGTCCCGACTTACTGTTAAATCCGTCAGTATCAATATTAATTCCTGCATACAACGCATCTGCCTCAAATGCTTTAAGCTTAATATTGTCATCAACATACTGTATCATCTCTGTAATCATCTCACTGGCAGATGACGCATATGGGTCGACATACGAAAGAACTGCACCTGTTATTGTGTCACTCTGTCTTCTGTGGTGATCAAATACAACAACTGTCTTGCATTTTTCAAGAAGCTCAGGACACTCTGTTCTCTGTGGTCTGTTAACATCAACAACGATAACTACTGTTGATGCATTTATCTTAGAAGACGCATCCTCTGGCTTTATAAACATATCATCCGGATACTCTTCCTTGCCTATGAATCTGTTCACAAAAGGCCGTACACTGCTTGTAACCTCTCCAAGAACAATATGTGCCTCCTTGCCAAGCTTCTTAGCAATAACATATATTCCCAGAGCTGAACCAAATGCATCAATATCCGCAAGTGTATGTCCCATAACAAGCACATTACTGTTATTATCAAGAATCTGTCTTAGTGCATGAGCTTTAACACGCACCTTAACTCTTGTATTCTTCTCCATCTGCTGGCTCTTGCCACCATAATAAAGAATCTTCTCACCATCCTTGACTACAGCCTGATCTCCGCCTCGTCCAAGTGCCAGATCCATTGCTGCCTTAGCCACATCATAATTCTTAGAATACTCTGCCGAACCCGTTCCTATACCCATACTTAATGTAAGAGTCATCTCATTTCCAATCTTTATGCTCTTAATTTCTTCAAGCAGGCTGAATCTGTCATGCATAAGTTTCTCTAAGAAATTATATCTGAATACAACTATATATTTGTCCTTCTCCAGCTTTCTTACAATCGCTGAACCCGGAGAAAAATACTTATTAACTCTCTTATCAATAAGACCTGCAAGAAGCGACCTTCTTACATCATCAGTACTATCAAGTGCTTCCTCATAATTATCAATATACACAAGTCCTACAACGAATCTTTCATCCTTTAACTTCTGTATATATGTGTTGATATCTGTCTCATCAAAAAGATACATTACATACATTGAAGAATCCATGCTTCTCTCAATTATATCAACACCCTCTGCTATAGAATCGGCATCAATATTTTTAAGTTCAGCCTTATAATCTCTCTCCTGAAATGTAAGCCTTATCTCCTTGAATCCAACTTCATCATCTGGAAAAATGCTTGTTGTCACCTCTGGAAGGATTGTGTTGATATTCTTTCTGAAATCCTTCTTAACTCCCAGACAATCCTGCATAGCCTTATTAGTCCACATAACATTTCCATTATTGTCCAAAAGGCAGTATGGCACACTCAGATTATATAAAAGCTGTTTCTGAACCTGTGAATAATTAGCTGCAAATTCAACCATTCCAGACATTATTCTTGGTCTTAAATAAAAATACATTAATCCACACGCCAGCATATATATAACCATGAAAATGCTTGTAACTGTTGCTGCCATAACATTAATACAGAACATAACAGCACATATTACAATCAGAATTGCACCAATATACAGAGGCCATGCAAAAAACGACCTTAAAAGTCCGCTATATTTAAATGCTTTTTTCCCTTTTTTATTATCTGGCATAATCCCCATCTCCATAATCGAATTAGAGTAATTATATCATGTCTGCAAATATACTACAAGCATGCATTGATGGTGTTCATTATTGGCATTCGCCATATAATCCAGAATTTGTGCAAGCACATTCTGGATTGCACGGCTCTCTGCTGCGGGCAGCCCATATGCCAGAACTTCGTTCTGGCATTGTCGCGGCGCTCCTCGAAAAACATGTAAAGTTCTCAGTTCGTGCAAGCACGACTGGGAATTTTCCATGTCTTTTCTCATCGCTGCCCGCGCACTTTGTAAGCCAAGTCTCTCCGTAGCTTCGCTACTCCCGAGCCTTGATAATTCACAACTCCCGGTCTTCGACCTTCGTTGTTCATTATTGGCGCTCGCCGTATAATCCAGAATCTGTGCAAGCACATTCTGGATTGCACGGCTCTCTGCTTACAAAAAAAGCCGTAACAGGTTTCCCTGTTACGGCTCGTAGTCTTAATATATATTAGTCTACTGAATATGGAAGAAGAGCTACGTGTCTTGCTCTCTTAACAGCTACAGTAAGCGCTCTCTGATGCTTTGCACAGTTTCCTGTGATTCTTCTAGGAAGGATCTTTCCTCTCTCAGAAACATAATGCTTAAGTGTAGCAACATCCTTATAATCTAATACCTTGTTGGCATCTGCACAAAATGCGCAAACTTTCTTTCTTCTACGCATTGGTCTTCTTCTCATCTGACCCTCTGGTCTCTCAGCCTTCTTATCTGGCATGGTTTTTACCTCCTATCTTAGTTGAAAGGCAAACCCTCATCATCTACTCCGTCAGGAATAGCCATAAATCCATCTCCAGCCGCCTGGCTTGGTTCCGGTCTTGATGGTGTGTACGCAGCGTAATTAGAGTCTCCTCCATTACTTGCTGCTGCGGATTTGCTTTCTGCAAATTCCTGTTCTTCAACAACTACATCGGTTGTATAAACTCTCTGACCATCTTTGTTAGTATAACTACCAGTCTGGATTCTGCCAGTAACAACAATCTTTGTTCCCTGATGAAGATACTTCTCAGCAAACTCACCTGATCTTCCAAAAGCAACACAGCTTATGAAATCAGCAGACTGCTCATTATCACTGTTTCTTCCACGTCTTCTGTCTACAGCCAATGTATATCTAGCAACTGCCATAGAACCGTCTGCATTCTGTGAATATCTTACGTCTGGTTCTCTTGTCAGTCTTCCCATTAAAATAACTTTGTTCATACTTTATCTCCTCTTCTATAAAGAGTTGCAAGTCAAACGTCATCTTTAAAATCGGGATTAATAAATTACTCTCCGTCTTTAACGATTAAGAATCTTAATACATTATCCATGATACGGATTCTGCTTTCAATCTCAGCTGGAGCAGTAGCTTCTGCTTCAAACTTAATGAAACTATAGAATCCTTCGCTCATATGCTGGATATCGTATGCAAGCTTCTTCTTCTCGCTTGTGCCTGGATCTGTAATAGTACCACCGAAACGAGTGATTAACTCATTAACCTTCTCGATAGTAGCTGTTCTTACTTCATCCTCGACGTTTGCGCTAACAACTAATGCTAATTCATACTTATTCATCTACGTCGCACCTCCTTCTGGTCTTTTGGTCCCTTCTATCCTTATACATATAAATGTAAATGAAGGAACAAGGATTAAAAATATATCACAAGACAAAATCTTATCATATCCAGAAGTTAATTACAAGCCTTTTTTAATTTTTTTGTATTTTTTTGTACCAGTGATCTTTTAATAATAACTTCATGACCACATCCTAAGCATTTCATCTTAATATCTGCACCCGCTTTGAGAATCTCCCATTCGCTGCTGCCGCATGGATGCTTCTTTTTCATTTCAACAATATCACCAGTTTCGTATGGAATAATACCCGCCATTCAAAACCTCCGTTATATATTAATTACATAAAATTCTTGAATACATCAGCAAGTGGTGCATTTATAAGAATATCCGCCCTATTATCAAAAGGAGTTGCCGATTTATTGATAAGAACCAGCTTGTCTCCCCTGTAATAATCAATAAGACCTGCTGCAGGATAAACACCAAGCGATGTTCCTCCTACTATAAGCATATCGGCATGTCTTATATAATTCACAGCATTTGTTATATTGTTATCATCAAGTCCTTCTTCATACAATACAACATCCGGCTTTATTCTTCCACCGCAGTCGCACATTGGAACGCCCTCAGAATTAATTATCTTATCAATGCCATAAAATTTATGACATCTTTCACAATAATTTCTGAGCACCGAACCATGCAATTCAATTACATTGCTGCTTCCCGCCTTCTGGTGAAGTCCATCAATATTCTGTGTAACAACTGCTTTCAGCTTTCCTTCTTTTTCAAGCTTTGCCAATGCCAGATGAGTAATTCCGGGTTCTGCATCAGGATAAAGCATTTTATCCTTGTAAAATCTGTAGAATTCCTCCGGATACCTCTGGTAAAAGGAATGACTGATAATTGTTTCAGGAGGATATTTGTATTTCTGATTATATAACCCATCTGGACTTCTGAAATCAGGAATTCCACTTTCTGTAGATACACCTGCGCCTCCGAAGAACACGATATTATTACATTCATGCACTAATTCAACAAATTTATCAATATTATTCATTAATTACCACACCTAACACATTACATTTATTACTTTCCAACTCATTTTTATAATTCTGTGCTGCATATTCACCGAATTCACTTTCATTGTAAATAATAACTGTTCCATCGCAATATTTAGCTATTCTACCCTCTTCGTCTGAATTCATTACAATTCTGTCATAATCTGCCGAATAGATAAAAATCAGCTTCTTCATCATTTCTTCTTCATCTTCTGATATAACGCCATCATCTAAAACACCTGTAAATATAATGTCCATATCTGCATTATTAGTTTTACATATAAGATTATTTTGCTTTTCAGGATTACGCATAAAGTCTGCAACACCTTTAAGATTTTTACCAAGTTTGTATTTACCAAGGAAAATTTCTGACATAATATCTGCATCTATAAACAGTACCTTCTCGCCCGTTGTAACAAAACTATACGCAATTTTAAATGCACTCAGTCCATCTTTTGTAACAGCCAGACACTTGCTCGTTCCTAACTCAGATTTAAGAGTCTGTACCAGTTCATCATAACATTTTCTTTCATTATCAGTCATATTAACAATCTTATCAATATTAACACTAAACATCTTACATTCCTCCTTCCCCGTATATTACTTTATAATTCTTCCTAAAATTCTCACATCAAATACTGCCTTTTCTTCAATAACCTCTGGTGTTTCTTCTGTTTCAGGCTCTGTTATATCTTCTGACACAGATTCTTCAAATGTCTCTGCAACCGACTCTGTTACTACCTCTGCTTCTGGTTCTGAAGATATTTCAGGTTCTGGTTCTGCTACCACTTCCTGCTCTGATTCTAATGAAAATGCTCTTGCTACTACATCTTCCTTCTCTTCCTCTGGTTCAGTTGCTGGCTCTGTTACTACCTCTGTTTCTGGTTCTGAAGATATTTCAGGTTCTGGTTCCGCTACCACTTCCGGCTCCGGTTCTGATGCAAATGCCTTCGCTACTACATCTTCCTTCTCTTTTTCTATTTCTGCCTCTGGTTCTACTTCTGACTCTGTTACGGACTCTGGTTCTGAAGATATTTCCGGTTCTGGTTCTGTTACCACCTCTGCTTCTGCAATTATTTCAGGTTCTGGTTCTGTTACCACCTCTGCTTCTGCAATTATTTCAGGTTCTGATTCTGCAACTACCTCTGGCTCCGGCTCTGCAATTATTTCAGGTTCTGGTTCTGCAACCACTTCTGGCTCCGGCTCTGCTACTACCTCTGGCTCTGGTTCTGCAATTACTTCCGTTTTTTCCTCTTCCTTTGGCTCTGCAGCTGTAATAATTTCTGGTTCTTCCTCAATCTTTGGTTCTGATTTAACTTCTGTCTTTGGTTCCGTTACCGTTTCCATCTTTGGTTCTGGTTTTTCCTCTACCTTTGGTTCTGATTCAGACGGCATATTATTATACTCAACTTTAAGTTTTGAACCAGAAACAGGTTCAGCAACTGCTTCCTTTGCTGCAGCAACTTCCTTCTGATAATCAGCTTCAGCTTTTTTCATAACATTTTTAGTCAGAAAATCAATATCTTCGTCATCATCATCTTCCTCATCATCAAATGCCGCTAAGATATCATCTGAACTGGCTTTTCTGGCATTTTCGTGTGGTAATCTTTTTGCATCAGAATCTATAAGTTCATGACGAGGATATACATATCTTCCATATCTTGCTTCATATTCATATTCATCATCACTGCGATCCTCTTTTTTCTTAAATGCGCATAAAATAAGGCATACTATAATTTCTATAAATATGCATACCACGCCTGCTGCACCTGCAATAAAAATTGTATTTCTGTATAAATGCTGCTTAAATGATACTCCTGAACTTGTTCCTTCTGAAAGTATCTGCATTGATTCTACAGGGATAATTGTTGTTGTCTTAACAGCTGTCTGTGCTACTGCATCTACATAAGTTTTCGCAGTATTCTGATCTGGATTAACAATCTTTAATTCTACTATATTACTATCTGCTGGAGACGAAACTGTCAGATACTGTGATATATCCTCTGTTGTTCCAGCAATTCTCTGTGCCGCTTCTATAACAACATTACTTGAAAATATTATCATAAAATCCTTATTAAGACCGCCATCTTTAGCTCTTATAGATGCCTCACTCTGTGTTCCCGGAACAACATATAACTGTGCCACAGATTCATACATAGGAGTTATTGTATTATCTTCATAAAAATATCCGCCAACTCCACTTATAATAACAACCAATATAAGTATTAATACACATCTTGCAAATTTCTTCATAATCGTCCTTCCTCCCTGCTATTTCTGTTCTGGATAATAGAACCACGAAATACCTGTTATTTTTCCATTGTTGTCAATTTCGAAATTCAGTGTCGCAAAATCATCATCAATTGTTGCCTGACTGCCTTTGTATTTCCCATCAAAATATGTAAATTCCACATTATAGCTTTCCGCTGTCTCAATGCTGTTATATCCATTATAATTGATAAGACCATAAGCAATTGGATCCTTTGTATTAATCTTTTCCAATTCATTTGTGGTAAATTCTCCATACAAAAACTTACCATATGTCAAAGTCTTATCCTCAGATACATATAAATGATTCTGATAATTCTGGTCTCTATAATATGATTTTATTATATCATCTACAGAATCTCCAACTTTCATATTTCTTGAAAAAATATCATTCGTCTTTATTGATGCTGCCCTTGTAACTTTATATGTTCCATTCGCATCTTCTCTGTTATCGTCATCTAATTTTTCAAACCCGATTGACAATTCATTATACGAATATATCTTTTCGTTATTATTTTCTGTTTCTTCTGTCGGCTTGCCCAAAATAGATTTTACCTGTGCCTCAGTCATAAGATATGTCACATTACCTACTTTTAAATCATTGTATGTAAATATATCTTCGTGGCTTTCCTCTAATGTCGGATATTCAACACTGGTATCCGTAATATCTTCCCCGTCTGTAATTACTGCTTCTGTTCTCTTTCCACATGCCCCCAGAGTTACTACAGTAAAACACAAAGCAGCAAGCACTCCATATTTTTTTAATCTAATCATTAACTCCCTCCATACTGCACATTTCAGTTAATTATAACATACATATTATTATTCACAAAGAAAATGTTTAATAATTCTCTCTCCAACTTTATTCCATGTATAATTATACTCATATTCTTTATGCGCATTGTATACAAGATTTTCATAATAAGCTTTATCATTTAATAATTTATCAGCCTTCATGCATATATCATCAATGTCATTTAAATGATACATTTGTGCAATTCCATTTAAAATGTTTTCTCTGTTTTTATTTGAATCTGTCATAACTACAGTGTTATTAGCCATTCCTGCATAAACCCTGTCATGTACACCCATTTTAAAAAATGGTGATGAATCCGCTAATATTCTGCTTTTTGCAATCATATCCAGTGATTGTTCAAATGCTACAGGCTTCTGAAGATTGATTCTGTCATATTTATCATATTTGTCCCACCATTCTCCAACGATTTTTACAGGAAATTTATTATCCACCAGCGTGTCAATCAATTTTTTTCTATAAAAATTTCTAATATACATTTCTACAAGATAATATTTATTTAATATCAGACTTTTGGGTTCTTTATTTATAGAATTTTCTATTGTTATTTCATTGTTTCCTGTAATTATATCAATCATAGAAAGCATATCGCATTTATCTTCATCTTTACTTTGAAGAATTGACTGCATGTATACATCCGGATTTCTGTATGTTCCCATAAATAATATATTATTTTCTTTTTTTGAAATATCACCTTCCGCCACCTGTTCTGCTCCAAGATTAATCTGCGATGCATCCTTAATCCATGGATAATATTTTCTTACATATTTACAATGATTGTCATCTATAGAAAACACATGATAATTATTTAATTTACACGACAATGTAGTATGGTGATATAGTGGATGGTCGAGTATGAAATTATAAAATGGTGCATCAATATTATCCAGATAATAACTATCATCATCCATTATAAGCCTTGGTAATTTAGAATTAAAATCTAATACTGCATCATATTTTTTATTAATATACTGATCTAGTAATTCTTCTGCCGACTGATCTATTTTCTTATTTGAATTTAAAGATGCTGGCTGCGCTATTTCTGTTCCTGCCGCTGGAATCGCATATTCTGGAATTTCACAATATTCACATTCACATCCATATTGTTGCAAGGCTTTTCCGATTTTTTGTGCAAAATATCTTCCACTGTTATAGCATAATTGTCTTGTTATAAATATTAATACTTTCATATTCCTGTTCCTGTCAAATTCTATAAAATGAAAAAAAGCTTTAACCCATACGGATTAAAGCTTTAAGAGGCGACAACCAGATTCGAACTGGTGATCAGGGTGTTGCAGACCCACGCCTTACCACTTGGCTATGTCGCCTTATTATTATAAATGACTCCAAGGGGATTTGAACCCCTGATACCACCGTGAAAGGGTGGTGTCTTAACCGCTTGACCATGGAGCCGCATTAAAGAATTCATGGGCAAGTGAACGCCACTTATTCTTAGCTCCCCGAGTAGGGCTCGAACCTACAACAACTCGGTTAACAGCCGAGTGCTCTACCATTGAGCTATCGAGGATTATCACTAATGTTTCCATTATGTGAAAAAATGTAAGCCACATAGCAGCTTACTTTTAAAAGGATTGCTCCTTCAAAACTGCATACTAAATATATCATATCGTATCTGTCTTTGCAAATACTTTTTCATCCGATTACTCTTAAGAATAACTCTCTTTGTTCTATCCAAACCGTCTTAA
>OJOJ01000336.1_pt1 | contig 15250 bp, 7 predicted proteins | sample 1598041 | NCBI WGS metagenome assembly OJOJ01 (sample SAMN01915218, study PRJEB22387) | human gut metagenome | isolation source: stool | host: Homo sapiens | place: USA
AATATGCAAAATAATAAGCATCAATATCAAATATGAACGGTTCAAAATTAGCACCCGAAGCAGCTCGAATAGCCCTGCTGGATAGAATAAACTACAGCCAGTCTGCCCTGCAAAAAGCCTACGACAGCCACAAGATACTGCTTGAACAACTTAACGAAATATCGGACGAACTTACCATGCCTGATAAAATACTGTTGGAAGTAGAAGAATATCTTGAACCCGAATACACCCGAGCGACCCGGATAGAAAATATTAAATTATGGCTTACAGTGGCATTAGGCGTTTCGTCTTTATGCCTTACGATCAATCATATAGCAGCAATATATTATACTGGGGTTATCTTGTTCGTTGTCGCGTTAATTTTAGGTATTGTACTGCTTGTGGTGAGTACTGCGTTACGTAAAGGAAATATTCAGCAGCGAAAAGCATGGCTCAATAAGTTGTTGAGCATTATTGTGGCAATATTATTTTTTGCTATTTGTGCAGCCAGTATTTTACTCTATTATTTCAACGAAGATACATATTTTATATTTAGCAGTATACTATTCGGGGGAGGATGTATCTTGATGATGTTCTTTATCCGCAGACTCGATAATCAAATACGATTATTAAGAATACGTGGGAAAATCTTCAAGAAAGCATCCAATTACAAATCCAATAAAGACTAACAATGAGCCAATTAACACCAATGGGGAAAATATGCACCGAATATGCCTGTTTTTAGATACATGCAGTACCAGCATTTTTTGGATTGGGTTAGAACAGGTCTGTACCGGATAAGCAATATCTGTAAATGGGAAGACCCCTATGAAAATTACCTGCTCAAGTGCCCGTTGTTGGATAGATTTGGACTGCGAATAAGTAAGATAGTGCTTCCCCTATACGGGCAATGTTGGACAACGCTCCCAGAGTCCGATGCTATGTGGCGCATATACTCAAAGATTAGCAGAGGACAGGCCAATGATACCGTAGACAGCTGTGAAATTGGTGTAAGAATTAAAACCACAGCAGAAAGACTGCAAAAATTACCATCAATAATCACGGGCTTCAATCGCGGCCATATCGGCCCAGTAAAATATATCAATCAGACCGTTATTGATCGTAATCTGCAGAGTCTTCAATTAAAAAATACGAAGGAGTATTGGGATGCTTGCGATAAAACTCTTTTTGAAAAACGGGAAGAATTCAGTCATGAGCAGAAATTTAGGTTCGTATTCTTATACACCAATGGTGATCCTTCATATTTGGAAGTACAGATAAAACCACAAGAACTAATCGACGAAGTTACCTTTGACCCCAGAATAACTAAAGAGGACTTTGACATTCAAATATTAAACAATTAACCGTAGCTGTTTTAACCTCTATCCTGTTCTGTGCTTGCAGCACCCAGCCACCGAGCAATAGCATGGCATTAGAACTGTCCGACACGAGAACTATTAAAATCACCCACGGCACTCCGCACCCGATTCGGGCCGATAATGCCAGAATTATCGGCATGGATGAAATGCTCGATAGGGTCAAATCGATCGAGTATATAAAACTGGATTCATCCGAACCCATCGGCGTAATAGACAAAATGATCGTTACAAAAGACAAAATCTATATATTGGACTGCTATACCGCACAGCAGATCTTCGTATTCGACAAAACGGGCAACCTGTTGTTCCGCATCAAGAACAAAGGCCGGGGGCCGAAAGAATATCAGAGCATCAGAGATATGCAGGTCGACACCATCCGGAATGAAATACTTGTAAATGACGCACTGGCCCGTTCCTATCTTTATTTCTCCGCCGATGACGGAGCATTCCTACACCGGGAAAAAAGGAGTAGCAAATTGCTATTTGGCGCATATCGACAGTTTGTATATAAATTATCAAATCCCAGGACAGGATTTTAACGACCATGAGAATTGGGCGATTCTCGTTTCCGACAAAGACTCCATTCTTTACAAGGGCTTCGAACCAACGCCACTTCAGAATGATAATTTTATTAACAATAGCTTTACTTATGACTGCGATGGAAAGCTTTTGTTTACTCCGGTCTACTCCGATACTGTTTACCAATTTATGTCTGTATCCATCGTATCACCCAAATATGTGATCCGCCAAAAGAAGAGCATATGGAATCTTTATAACCAAAAAATACCCCCTCAGGAAGTAGATAAGTTAATCAAGCAGAAAGACTACACAAGATATGCGGGTAAATTTCTTGATGGGGGAAATTATGCTTCTTTTGAAATTGCTCATAAATGGGATAAATATATTACCCCCAGACCTTATTTTGGGATAAAAGAACCGACATAGTGTTTGCATGGGATACTGCCAATGTGTATGAAGATGCAATTGTCCATGAAATTATCCGACAACCGATAGCCGTCTACGGCGATACCTTTTTCGGCACCTGTTCGCCGCAAATCCCCGAAGAATACAGGAAAAACATGAACCCCAAGATCAAAAGCCTGCTGGAGTGCTCCGATGAAAGCGACAACCGATCGTGGTCGCGTATACGCTGAAATAATCGGACGCAGGCCTTGCATCGGGAACCGTTTTTTCTGGATTACAAAATTGCACCTTATTTTCAAAACGGCAGGCGGATAAATTGATTTTTAGCCTATATTTTGATCGGACGGACTTATCGGAATCCGGCAAGCGCCCCATATGCCGGATTTCCGGGGCATAGATTCCCGGAAGAGAAGTTGCCGGAAGCGGGATCCGGTGTTCCGCCCGGAAAAAGCAGGGGCGGAGCCTTTACAGCCTCCGCCCCGCGCAATCTTACCGTCATCCGTTAATACACCTCGAACTCATAGATTCTGGCGGTATTTCCTTCGCTTTGGTCAGGTTTTGAGACCACGAGCCTCACGTATCGGGCGATTATGGGTTCTGGAAGGATCCTGTCGGTTTCGAAAGCCGTGTTGTCATAGACCGTGTCCACCGTTTTCCACTCCTCGCCGGGGCTTTGGCGCACCTGCAGCGAATACTCCTTTGTGATGTAGTCCAGGGATTCGAGCGCAGCATGCATGACATACCATCCCCGGATCGTGGTCTCCCGGCCGAGGTCTACCCCCAGCAGTTTGGGTTTGGCATCGCTGTAATCGCACCACTTGGTGGACACATCCTCGTCGGTGGCGTACTCGGCCCTCTCGGAGGCGTTGACCTCCCCCGACCTTTCCACGACGGGTTTGCCATAGAGCAGGTTCCTGCGCCCGGCCTGCGAGGCGTCGGCGCCTTTCACGGGCAGCTGCACGCGCAGCAGATCGCAGGCCGCGCCGATACCTCCGGCAGGATCTTCGGCCACCGTCGCCGCGAACACCACGATGCGCGGGTCGTCGGGCAGTACCAGCTGCCGCGCCCCCTCGGGGATGTCGAGGCCGATGCGGAACATGTAGGTGAATTCGTAGGGTCTGTCCTCGTTACGGATCATATCATGCTTGTGCGTGCCCACGAAGGCCACCTGCGCATCCTTGAGGTAGGGCTCGGTATGCCCCGTATGGCCCCACTGTCCGATGAAGCCGCCATAATAGGGTACCAGTGCCGTGTGCTCCTTTCCGTCGACGGTGAATACGGCCTGCGTGTCGTACATGGTCGAGGCGGCCAGCAGGTAGAGCTTGCCGTAGCGCCCGCGGGGCAAGTCGATGGTGTCGCGGCGGCATTTGACACCGTTCTGCGCGGCGGGATCCCCGATCTCGAAGCCGACACCCCCGTACACGATGCGGGACGGCATCAGCTCGGCGGCGTAGGAGTTGCCCTTGCCGTCGAAGTTGGAGTCCGAGCGGAACGGGTTGTAAGAGGCCGTCTTGACGTTGTAAGGCAGCTCCACAGCCGCCTCCGCGGCGGGCGTGAGCGCCCGGACGGGCCTGGCGAGTTTCACGCGGAAAGTCTTCATGCCGAAGGGCCCGACCTCGAAGCGCAGCTCGCGGCCGCTGAACTCCGCGTCGCCCACGACGTCCTCCACGCCGTTGAGCTCCCGGGCGTCGACGATCTGAGCCGCGAAGCTCGCCACGGCCTGCTGCGACCCGAGCCCCGAGGTCTCGTAGAAACGAACCACATATTCGTCCGAATCCTCGGCCTGTTTGAGCGCCCGCAGCGCCACATTGGGGTTCTGCGAGGCGACCAGCGAGAAGCTGCGGCCCAGCACCCCGCCGTGGCGGGGCGCGACGAATGCCCGAAGCGGCTGGTTGAGCACCTCGGCCTTGCGCACGGCACCTCCCGCGCGGTAATCGCCCGCGTGCCCTACGATCGAGTAGGTGAACGTATGGTGTCCGAAGTCCTGCTTGTTCTGGTATGCGTAGCCGCCCTTGGTCGCAGGCGTATGCAGCAGCGTAAGGCGCAGCGTGTTGTCCGCGGGTTTGTCCCAGCCGTACTTGCTGTCGTTGAGCACCGAGACCCCGTAGCTGCCGTCCGCGTCGGTGAGGTCGGCCCACTGCTGCGCATAGACCTCGTAGGCGGTCGCGGTGTTGTTGCCCCGCGCCACGGAGCCCACGCCAAGGTCATAGACCGCCTCGGGGTTCGAGACCGAAAGCGGGAACTCGGCCTTCAGCAGCGCATTGGACGACTGCCAGTCGATGTCGTTCACAAGGTCGATCCTGTCGGCCTGGGCGCCTTCGCGCAGCGTGATCCACTGCCGGAAGCGGGAATCCCCCAGCGTACGTTCCACGCATACCGAGGCGCGCAGGGGCCCCTCTTCGGCCACGGTGACCTTCACCTCGCCCGTGATGGCCTGCGGTGCTGCGTCCACGGTCTTCTTGAGAATCTCCCAGGCCGGCCAGCTGTAAGACTCGTTCTGCGGGAAGAACGCAAGGCGGATAGACTTGCCGGCGGCCACCAGCTCGCGGCCATGGCGCTTGTCGACGATCGACGAGATGTCGCCGTTAGCGTCCAGCGTGAGTTTATAGACGCTGTTCTCCAACCCCGAAGTAGTGGCCGTTATCGCCGGGGCCTTCGGCTGCCCGCCCTTGCGGATGTCGTAGACGGCATACCCCGCAGCCGGGACGGTGGCCTCGACCAGCAGCCGCGTCTGCCCCTGCTGCGTGCCCAGCACCTGCGAGGGAACCCGGACGCCCTTGTCGTCGTAGACCGTGAACTTGCTGCCTTCGAGCGGAAGCGTAACCTCCACCATGTCCGAGACCTCGAACCCCGCAGCGTTGTAGAGCACCACGGGGAGCCCTTTGACATCGGTATCCAGACCCCGCGAAACCGCGCCAACCGAGGTCGTGAGTACGTCCGCGAACTGTTTGAGCGAGATCAGCTCGTCGTTCCACGAGAACTCGTAGGCACAGGGGATGCTCGTACCCGTAAGGTCGTCGTGGAACTGGTGCCAGATAAAGCGTTTCCAGGCCTCGGTGAGAACCTCGCGCGGGTAGGGCACGGCCCCGAGCCAGTCGGCGGCAACGGCGCTGCGCTCGGCAGCGTCCGCAAGCTGTTCGTTGCGGCGGTTATAGAGCTTCATCGCAGCCTGCGAGGTATAGCAACCCGTGGCATGCACGTCCATCAGCAACTCCCCGTTCCACACCGGAAGCTCCGGGTGGGCGGAATAGGGAAGGTAGTCCTTGTAGAGGCGGTCGCTCGTGGCGCTGATGATCTCCACCGGCCCGTCGCCCTGCAATCCCAGTTCCAAAGCCCGCACCGACTCGATGGTCGGGGCGCCGCCCGTGTCGCCCGTACCGTAATAGTGGTAAACGGCATTCAGAGGGTTGCCCTCGGCGATGCCTTGCAGGTACTTGCTATGGCTGAGGTCTTCGTAACGCCACTTGGTCGTATAGTTGTGGGCGTCCATCACGGCCATGATACGCGAACCGTCCACGCCCTGCCACAAGCCGATCTCGAACGGAATCTTGCTCGCGCCGTGGAACGAGCGGTGGCGCCACATGAGTTTCTGCGTCGAGAAGCCGATAAGGCCGCTGTGTGCGGCGATCGTCGGAAGCGTCCACCCGAAACCGAAGCAGTCCGGAAGGAAGATGTCCGTGCCTTCGACCCCGAATTCGCGGCGATAGAAGTGCTGTCCGTACAGGATATTGCGCGTGAAGGACTCCGCGGACGGGATATTCGGGTCGGTGGCGTCCCACGTGCTGCCCGTGACATGCCAGCGACCCTCGCGGATGTAACGCTTGATCAGCTCGTACTGGTGCGGGTAGTACTCCTTCATCCACTGGTACTTGATGCCGCCCTCAAAGTTGAACACGTAATCGGGGTAGGTGCCAAGGAGAAACAGGTTTTGATCCAGCGTCTTCGGGATGTACTCCCGGATCGAACGCTGCACGTCCCAGTTCCACTGGGAATCAAAATGCGCATTGGATACTAAATAAGCTTTGGGGCTATTCTGTGAAAAGACATGTGCTGAGATCAGCACAGACAGGAACAATAATAAAATTCGTTTCATGGGCTGGTTGGTTTAGACTATTTCTGGGTTAAAGAATTTATATCCGTATCGGGTTTCAAAATTAGCCGGAAACGCCCCGCAAAAAATATTTTTAAATGACATATTAGTATGATCTTTTGACATAATTCGTAAAAATGCACGAATAACCCGGATATTTCGTTCTCCCGGCACAAAAACGGGGCTGCGGGGCATCCGGCAAAAACGGAGGAGCCATGTCCGGACAACAAAAACAGGAATGCGGAAAGCACCCCGGACACACGGCTACGGATAGACGGAGAAGCAGCCGGACAAAGGCAGGCCCGGGCAATCCGGTGCCGGGAGGGGTCAGCGGCAGCTGAACACGACGCTCTGCGAAGCGCCGTGTTCGTCGATCACGGTCAGGCGGTGCTTCCCCGGCGCCGGGCGGACGGAGATTTTGTGTTCGAAAGAGGTCGAACCGACGTAGTCGTCGTCGATATGCCAGAACAGCACGGCATTGCGGTCGCGGTGCACGGCCGTAAAGACAAGGCTTTGCTGCTCCCCTTCGAGCGACCTCGGGGCGACCAGCACACGCCCCGGCTGCGGATAGATGATGTCGATGGGGTTGTTTTCGGCTTGGTTACCCGGCAGGCCGGGATGCAGCGGGGGCAGCGGACGGTAGTCGGGATGCTGCCGGCGGTAATACCACTCCTGCGCAGGCGGGAGGATAAACATCGGCATGCGGACGATCCTGGCCGGGTCGTAGCAATCCGCCGTCACACGGTATTTCAGGTCGGCGCTCAGGTTGACGATCCGGTGGTAGGGGCACACCTCCCCGACGGCGGCTGCACGGGGAATCATCACCGTATCGCGGTCGGGACAGATATGCGAAGCCAGATAGCCGCTCTGGCGGCAGACCACGGCGGGTTCCAGGTCGCCGACGGGCTCCGCGAACCACTCCCCTTTGGGCAGCAGGCCGAAGACCTCGAACAGGACAGGCGCGGCATACCCCACGCCCGTCATCAGCGGGCGCCCCTCACCCGTGCAGTTCCCGACCCAGACCCCGACGGCATAGTCCGGGGTCATACCTACGGCCCACGCATCGCGGTTACCGTAGCTGGTACCCGTCTTCCAGCCGATCTTCTTCGACGACGAGAAATACTGCCATTCGCCCTCCTCCTCGGGACGGGCCACGTGGCTTATCGAATTGGCCATCAGCCATATCGCGCCCCGCGAGAGGGGAATATCCCCGGCATCGACCTCCGTGCCGCCGCCGGGGTCGTAATGCGGGGTGCGTATCGTCTGCCGACCGTTGAGTTTGGCCGCCAATTTCATGTAGGCCGACGTGAGATCCCACAACGAAATCTCTGCGCCGCCCAGAATCAGCGAAAGCCCGTAATGGGCGGCGCTCCGGTCGATCGTCCCGAAGCCCAGGGCACGCACCAGCGCAAGGAAGTTCTCCTTCCCGTACTTGTCGAGCATTCTCACCGAAGGGACGTTGAGCGAACGCTCGACCACCCGGTCGGCAGGCACCGCCCCGTCGAAGGTTCGGTTATAATTATGGGGTGTGAAGTCCCTGTAATAGGTCGGCACGTCGGGGAAAAGCATCGCAGGCAATGCCGTCCCGTTGTCCAGCATCGCGGCATAGAGCAGGGGCTTGAGCACGCTGCCGCTGCTGCGCGGGGCGGGAATCACATCGACGCTCGTACCCTCGGTGCGGTCGGCGGGGTCGTACACGTTCCCTACGTAGGCGAGCACTTCGCCGCTTTCCACGTCCATGACGACGATGGCCATGTTGTTGATCTTATTACCCCGGTAACGCTTGTTGTAGCGCCGGGCAAGGTCGTTGACTCGGCTTTGCAGGTCGTAGTCGAGCGTCGAGCGGAGCGACCCCTCGCGCATTTTGCCCAGCAGGTACATCGCCTCCATCGGCATCGGTTCGGGGGCGTCGGGCAGATGCTCCTGTTTTGCGAGGGCGCATGTCAGCGAGTCGATACGGCCGTCGTGCCAAATCCGGTCGAGCAGCCCGTCGCGTTTCTCCCGCAGCCGTTCGCGGTTGCGGCGGATATGGATCAGCGAAGGGGAATTGGGCAACACGGCGAGCATGACGCATTCGGCCCACGAAAGCTGTGCCGCACTGCGGCCGAAATAGTACCACGCGGCACTTTCCAGCCCGACCACGTTGCCTCCGAAAGGCGCATGGGAAGCATAGAGGGCCAGGATTTCATCCTTGCTGCAACGCAGTTCGAGGCGCGTGGCGAGCACCATCTCGACGAACTTTTCCCGGAACGTGCGGGGTTTCCCGCCGCGGCTCAGGCGGATGGTCTGCATGGTGAGCGTACTCGCCCCGCTCGTGATCCGCCCGGCCGCAAGGTTCTGCCGCACGGCACGCCCCAGCGCCAGCGGATCCACCCCGAAATGGCGGTAAAAACGTTTGTCCTCGTAGGTCGTGATGGCGACCCGGAACTTTTCGGGGACGCTGTCCGTGGGAAAGAAACGCCACTGGCCGTCGGAGGCGACCTTGGCCGACATCAGGCGGCCGTCGCGGCTCCACACGGTCGCCGAAAAAGGCTCGTCGAAGAGCGTCCGGGGTAGGAACAAACAATATCCCGCGGCGAGCATGGCAACGACCAGCATCGCGAAAAAACATATTCTCTTTTTAGCCGGTTTTTTTGCCATATTTTTACGTATCTTTGGCAAAGTTACCTAAAATCCCCCATTATGAAAACAATATGCCATGCTTTGTTTGCGCTGTCCGCCCTGCTCATCGCCTCGTGCAGCAAGCAGACGTCCGACATCATCGAATGGTCGACCAACGGAGTGACGGGCGTCAGGATGCCTCTCCACGTGACGTTCGTCGAAAACGTACAAGTCGAGGAAAGCGCCATGCAGGATGCCATATCGATCACCCCGGCCGTCGGTTTCGACGCCTACCTGTCGGGGATGCGCATGATCCGCATCGTCCCCAAATCCCCGCTGCAATACGACACGCAGTACAAGGTGGCCATCGACGCCGCGAAACTCACCGGCCGGCAGCACAAGGGCATCGCGGAGTTCAGGTTTGCGACCCCCAAACTGCGGTTTACCTACAACGACAGCTGGCTGCAGCAGAACGACGAGATGACCGGCTATGTGCTCATCGGCGAGATCGTCTCGTCGGACTATGCCGAGGGCAGCTACATGGAACGGAACCTCAAAATAAGCGGCGCGGCGGGTACCGACGTCAAATGGACGCATTCGGAAGACGGGCTCACGCACCAATACACCGTGGGCAACATCGTCCCGCGGGGCGATGAGGGCTATACGCTGACGCTCGATTTCAATTACGACGAAAAGCAGACCCTCCAGGTGGAAGTCCCCCGCAAGGACGAATACGCGGTCATCGACCACAGCGTGAATCCGGATCCGCTCGCCATCGTAGTCACCTTCTCCGAACCCATCCGGCAGAACCAGGATCTGAAAAACCTGATCCGCTTCGACACCAAGTTCCGGACTTCGGTCGACAAAAACAGGCTCTACATCTATCCCGAAGCACGCCCCACGGGAGCGCATAGTGTCACGATCGGCCGCGACGTAGTGAGCAAGAACGGGCAGAAGCTCAAGGAGAGCTATTCGTTCACGATCACGCTGCCGTCGCGCACCCCCTCGATCCGCTTCACGGGCAAAGGCTCGATCCTTCCCTCGTCGAACGACATGTCGCTACTGTTCGAGGCGGTGAATTACCAGAAAGCCCGGGTGCGGGTACGAAAGATATTCGCCAACAACCTGCTGCAATTCTTCCAGCAGAACTACTACGACGACCAATACTATTCATCCATGGATTACGTGTCGCGCGTCGTCCGCGACACGACCATCGACCTGGGGGCCAGGTCTTCGACCAGGCTCGACCAGAGCAACACCTATTCGCTCGACCTGAGCCGCCTGATCACCGACAGCCGCAAGTCGATGTACCTGCTCGAAATCCGGGGTGTCGACCCGCTTACGCCCGTCGACGACGAATACGACTACGACTATTATTTCGGGGATTACAGGACCTACAAGGAGCGGTCGAAAGTGGTCGTGCAGTCCGACATCGGCCTCATCTGCAAGAGCAGCGGCAGCGACCAGTACGTCGTCTACACGACCGACCTGGTCTCCGCCCGCCCCAAAGGGGGCTGCAAAGTCAGGACCTACGACCGGCAGAACCAGATGCTGGCCGAAGCGAGCACCGATTCCGAAGGGCGGGCCGTGCTGAGGACGAAGGACGAACCTTACATCGTCACGGCCGAAGCCGGAGGGGACGTCACCTTCGTGAAGGTAGAACCGGGCACGGCCCTGTCGCTGAGTAATTTCGACGTGGGCGGCACGGCAAATCCCAAGGGGATAAAAGGCTATATCTTCGGCGAACGCGGCGTATGGCGCCCGGGCGACGACATACACCTCACGTTCATCGTCACCTCGGATAATCCGCTGCCCGAAAGCCACCCGGCATCGCTGGAATTCTTCAACCCGAACGGGCAGCTGGTGCAGTCGCTCGTAAACAACAGCTCCTCGGACGGCATCTACACGTTCAGCCTGGGGACGACGCCGGCGTCGCCGACAGGGCTATGGCGGGCCAAGATCACCTTCGGCGGCGCACAGTTCGAAAAATCCGTCCGGGTGGACGCGATCAAGCCCAACCGGATGAAAATCGAGCTAAAACTCGGGGACGGGCAACTGGTCGACGCCGCGCATTTCACGGGCAGCCTGACCGCCCGGTGGCTGCACGGCACCCCTGCGGCCGACGCCAAGGCGGTGCTCCAGGCACAGTTGTCGCAAATTGCCACACGCTTCAAGGGCTACGAGGGCTATTCGTTCGACGACGCCTCGAAATACTTTGGCACCGAGGAGCGGGAAATCGTCACCGGCACCACCGACGCCCAAGGGTCACTGGCACTTTCGACCGACGAGCTCTCCTCGCTGGAGGGGTTGAGCCCCGGTATGCTGAGCGGCAGATTCACGGTAAAGGTCTTCGAAAAGAGCGGCGACTTCAGCGTCGACCAGCAGGTTGCGACCATATCGCCCTATGACACCTACTTCGGGATCGGAGTCGCCACCCAGAAAAGCGACTGGGGCGACGAATACCTCGACAGCAGGAAGGAGCATATCATAAAGGTCGTGATGCTCGACTCGAAGGGCAAGCCCGAACCCGGCAGCGAAAACGTGCTCGTATCGGTCTACAAAATGGATTCCTACTGGTGGTGGGACGCCTCAACGCCCAATTCCCAGGCGCACTACGCCAAAAATGCGCTCAATTCGAATTACAAGACCCTCCAGGCAACCCTTTCGAACGGCACGGGACAGGCCACGATGCGCTGGAGCACGGGCGATTACGGCTATTACATGATCCGCGTCACGAGCCCGAACCGGGCACACTCGGCGACCCGGATCGTATGCGTGTCCTCGTCCGACTGGCGGGGCGACGTCACTTCGGTGACGGATGCCGCCACGCGGCTCGCCCTCACCCGCGACAAAGCCAAATACGTCCCGGGGGACAAGGCCAGGGTCACCATCCCCTCGTCGCCGGGCGCACGGGCGCTGGTCGGCATCGAAAGCGGCAGCGTCGTGCGGGAAAGCTTCTGGGTGGAGTGCACCGGCAAGCAAACCGACATCGAAATCCCCGTCAAGGAGGGGATGGCCCCCAACATCTATGTCTCGGTAACACTCGTCCAGCCCCACAACTCGACGCTCAACGACGCACCGATCCGCCTGTTCGGCGTAACGCGGCTCGACGTCGAGGATGCCGCGCGAAGGCTCACCCCCGTGGTCGAGATGCCCGAAACAGTAAAACCCGAATCGGAGGTGACGATAAAAGTCCGGGAGAAAAACGGCCGGAAAATGAGCTACGTGCTGGCGCTCGTCGACGAGGGACTGCTGGGGCTGACACGCTTCAAGACCCCCGATCCCTACGGTTATTTCAACGCGACCGAGGCACTGGGCGTCCGCACGTGGGACATGTTCGACTATGTCATCGGCGCCTACGGCGGCAGGATCGAACAGATGTTCGCCATCGGCGGCGACGCCGAGCAGCCGAACACGGGGGCGCTCAAGGCACAGCGGTTCAAGCCCGTCGTACGGTTCATCGACGCACAGAAACTGGGCACCGGGAAGACGAACACGCACAAAATCACGCTTCCGCCCTACTTCGGCGAGGTTCGGGTGATGGTCATCGCCTCGAACGGCCGGGCGTTCGGCGCCGCGGAGAAGGATGTCGCGGTGAAAAAACCGCTGCTGGTGCAGGCCACCATGCCCCGCGTAGTTTCCACCGACGAAGAGGTCGAGGTTCCGGTCACGGTCTTTGCCCTCGAAGACGGGGTCGGGAAAGTCGACGTGAAAATCGCCGCGAACGAATCGTTCTCGCCCGTCGGGCCGTCCAGCAAGAGCATCACGCTCGGCCGGAGCGGCGAGGAGGTCGTATCGTTCCGCCTGAAGGTCAACAAGCGAACCGGCATCGGGAAGGTACGGGTCACGGCTGCGTCGTCGGGCGACAGCTCCGCGTCGGAAATCGAGCTGGACGTCCGGGAACCGAACCCCTATGTGACCCTGTCGAAGGACTATGTCATCGACCCGGGCAAGACAATGGCGGTAAAACCGCTCAAGGAGAACGGCAAGGCGAAGCTGGAACTTTCGTCGATCCCGCCCATAGACCTTTCTCGGCGCCTCGAATACCTGGTGAGATATCCCCACGGCTGCATCGAGCAGATCACCTCGGGCGCCTTCCCGCAACTCTACCTGCCTTCGGTCGTGGAGTGCGACGCGAACATGTTGCAGGACATCGACCGCAACGTCAAGAGCGTGCTTTCGCGCCTGGGCAGCTACCAGCTCTCCGACGGCGCATTCGCCTACTGGAGCGGCAATACGTCGAGATCAGAATGGGGGACGGTTTACGCGACGCACTTCCTGATCGAGGCTGCGAAACACGGCTACGGCGTGGACAGGGCGATGCTCGACCGGGCGCTCAAATACCTGCGCAGCAACCCCTCGGACTACTACCTGACCCAGGCCTATACCCAGTATGTGCTGGCGCTGAACGGGACTCCGACCCGGGGTGCCATGAACCAGCTCCGGGAAAAGGCCGCCTCGCTAAGTAGCGACGCCAAGTGGCTGCTGGCGGCGGCATACGCTTTGGACGGCAACAGGAAAGTCGCCGAAGGGCTGATCTCGCTCTGCGTGGACAACGCGGAAAAGGCCAACCCCTACGACGGCACCTACAACAGCGACGAACGCCGGATGTCGATCTCGCTCATGACGCTCACGATACTCGGACGCCGCGAAGAGGCTTTCCGCATGGCGCTGAAGATGTCGGACATCCTCAAGAAGGACAGGTGGCTCAGCACCCAGTCGACGGCATGGATGCTCAGCACCCTTTCCAATTTCGCCGTAGCGGGACAGAACGGCATCGACGCCACTGCGGGCAGGGAGCTCGTCAAGACCGACAAATCCATCGCGAGCATGCCCCTGGCCGCACCGACCGAGGTGAGGAACAATGGTTCGGGCAGCCTCTATGCGGTCGTCAGCCAGAGTTATACCCCCGGCAAGGGCGAGGAAACCGAAGCTGCGAACGGCATCCGGATCGACGTGCGTTACACGAATATGGACGGTGCCGCCATCGACCCGGCCTCGATCCGGGTATCGACCGATTTCTACGCCATCGTGACCGTCTCTAACACCAGCGGCCACGAACGGTACGCCGACCTTGCGCTGACCCACATCTTCCCGGCAGGATGGGAGATCACCTCCGAACGGGACTTGTCGTCGCTCACCTACCAGGATATCCGCGACGACCGGGTGCTGAGCTACTTCGACCTGAGCCGGGGCGAAAGCAAGGAGATCCCCGTCAAGCTGACGGCAACCTACAAGGGGCGCTACTACCTGCCTTCGGTCTACTGCGAAGCGATGTACGACAACGCCGTCCGCGCCCTGAAAAAGGGACAGTGGGTCGAGGTGGTCGATTAATGCCGCTTCGTCAGCCGGGAAAACACAGCGCAACCGGCAACAGGTTCCGGCAACACCTGAAAATATTATGGCAAAACGGCTTCGGGCATCCGGAGCCGTTTTTATTTCCGGATTCGTACTCCCGGAGGGAAAACGCCGCTAAATTCGGGTATAAGAGGCACTTTCCTCCGGTAAAATAGGAATTTGGAAAATATTTTTAATATATTTGTTGCCAAGGTTAGTTAGATTAGTCATATTATGTGCGAGAAACTGTTTATTTTCGACACCACGCTCCGTGATGGCGAGCAGGTGCCGGGCTGCCAATTGAACACCACCGAGAAGATCGAAGTCGCCAAGTTGCTGGAAAGCCTCGGCGTGGACGTCATCGAAGCGGGGTTCCCGATTTCCAGCCCCGGAGACTTCAACTCCGTACTCGAGATTTCGAAGGCCGTTTCGGCCCCGACGATTTGTGCGCTGACCCGCGCCGTGAAAAAAGACATCGACGTGGCCGCCGATGCCCTGCGACTGGCCAGGCACAAGCGCATCCACACGGGTATAGGCGTTTCGCCCCAGCACATTTACGACAAACTGCGCTCGACGCCCGAGAAAATCCTCGAACAGGCCGTCGAAGCCGTGAAATACGCCAAAAGCTATGTCGAGGACGTGGAGTTCTACGCCGAAGACGCCGGGCGCGCCGATCCTCAATACCTCGCCCGCGTGGTCGAGGCCGCCATTGCGGCCGGGGCTACGGTGGTCAACATTCCCGACACCACGGGCTACTGCCTGCCCCACGAATACGGCGCGAAGATCAAATACCTGGTCGACCACGTATCAGCCACCATACACATACTTCCAGCCTTGATATTTCAACGCTTCATTCATTACCTTTTGTGCCAGCTCTCCCGATACCTGCGAAACAGTTAAATACTGATTGACTAATTCAACATAGAACATATTTCCATAG
>OJOJ01000346.1_pt1 | contig 15070 bp, 14 predicted proteins | sample 1598041 | NCBI WGS metagenome assembly OJOJ01 (sample SAMN01915218, study PRJEB22387) | human gut metagenome | isolation source: stool | host: Homo sapiens | place: USA
CAGCTCCTGTGCCGGGGTCAGCTTGGGCAGCTCCGGCGCGGTGACGGTGGGCTGGTCGGCGTAGGGGTCGCCCTCCGCCTCCGGCGCAGCGGCCAGAAAATCCAGCAACTGCGGCTTTTCGGCATCGTCCGGGGTGCTCGTCTGGGCGGGCGCGGGCTGTGCCCCGGCCTGCTTTGCGGCCAGCGCGTCCGTCTCCCGCTCCACTGCAGCGATGACGTCCTCACCGGTCTTGGCGGCGCTGCCGTCGAACATACTTCCGGTCTCCTTCAGGCGGCGGGCCGTCTCGCTGGCCGCGTCGATGTCAAAGACCTCGGCCTTCGGCTTCTTTTTCGCGGCCATCTCTGCCTTCTGCAGGTCGAGGATGACCTGCTCCGGGTCAGCGGCGGCGTCCACTGTGGTGGTGTAACCGGGTTTGCGTCTGCCAAACAGCATGATAGTTCCTCTCGTTTTTTAGAATAGATTACTGGGCTGCGGTCTCGGTCTGGCCGTAGATGCCGCGTGCTTCCAGATCGTCGGCCATGTCGCCGAGGTCGAACTTCTCCAGCGTCTCGCGGGTAGGCACACCGGTGGTCTTGTCCCAGCCGAAGATGTCATAGAAGAGGTCTTTTGCCTTCTCCATGTCGGCGCGGTCCAGCTTGGTGGTGCCTTCCTCGAATGCCTTGAAGTCGGGTTCCTTGTCGAAGACCCAGTCGCAGATGGCATCGTGCTCCTGACGGAGGTTTGCGCTGCCGCAGTTCTTCTGGAAGCTGATGGCGGTCATGGCGCGCAGCATCTGGGTGATGCGCTCGCCTGCCTCCTGCAGACCGGCCTGGGTGTAGGTCTCGCCGGTGACGGCGGTCATGAAATCTGCCTGCAGGTCCAGGTCGCCGTGGTAGGCCCGCTCCTTGGAGGGAGACTGGGTCATGGGCCACATCCAGTTGCAGAGGGTGGCAGAGTCGTGGAAGTTCTTGTCGTTGACGCAGTAGGCGGCCAGCTTTGCCTTGTTCTCGTTGATGGGGGTGTAGGCCTTGGCCTTGTCGTAGCAGCCCTCGCCGAAGAAGTCCTCCATGACCTTTTTGGTCACCTCGTAGGGTGCGCCGGAGCCGGTCTCGCAGACGATCTCGTGGATCATGCAGTCACGGTTGTAGACGAGGTTGTACAGCATACCCACCTGCCATGCCTCAGCAGGGCCGTGGTGGTTGGGGAAGCCGTTGTAGATCAGGTTGGAGTTGGTAGCGCCGTCGTTGCGGTCCAGCCAGCTCTTGGGCAGGCCGAACTTTTCCATCATGGCCAGCGTGCCCTTGGCGATGACGGACAGGTCGCCCTCGCCGTAAGCCATGCGGCGGATCAGCTCGACCTCCCAGCGGGGATCGCCGGCCTTCTCCCACTCCCAAGGCAGAGAGTCGTACTCAGCCTCGCTGATGTACTTGGTGGCTTCCTCACGCGGCATCCGCAGGATCCACAGCAGGTCGCGGTTCAGGTTGCCGTAGTTGTCCCACAGGCCCATGTCATCGACGGCATGAGACCATGCCAGGTTGATGACCATGGTGCCGTCGCCCTCGTACTTGAAGTCGTGGACGCCGTCCGGGTAGACGCGGGTGCCGTACAGCACGGGCATACAGGTGTTGGAGTTGTGGGTGGGCAGGTCGTAATCGGCCAGCGGGTCCACATCATACTCGGTGTAGCAGCGGATGGGGCAGGAGGAGCAGCCGCCGTTCTTGACGGTGTACTCTGCTGCCGGTGCGCCGAAGTCGAAGTAACCCTTGAAGCAGCGCAGCGCGATCTTGTTGATGTCGTTGTAGGGCTGCTCGCCGGTATCCACGGGGCCGCCGGGAGCCTTTTTCCACATACGGCCCGGTGCGCCGGACCAGCGGTTCTTGCCGGAGGTGGCGCTGTACTCGGCCCAGCTCTGGGGCTGTGCGGGGACGTTGTGGTTGTTGTTGCCGCCGATGAGGTTGCCCATCATGTAGTTGGACAGCTCCAGCACCTTTTTGGGGTCGGCGACCTTGACGCTGCCGGTGCCGCGGATGGCCAGGCCCTTCAGCTTCTTGTTGCCCATGGCAGCGCCCAGACCGGCGCCGCCGGAGTTGCCAAAGCTGGTGTTCAGGGTGGAGTAGTCCACCAGATTCTCACCGGCAGGGCCGATGGAAGCGGTCTCGAACTCACGGCCGTTCTGCTCCACCATCCACTTGTTGGACGCGAACGTACCCTTGCCCCAGATGTCAGAAGCGTCCTCGAGGGAGACCTCGTCGTCCTCGATGCGCAGGTAGACGGGCTTTGCGGAGATGCCGGTGATGACGATGCCGTCCCAGCCCGCATACTTCAGCATGGGGCCGATGTGGCCGCCCATGTGGGCGTCGATGATGGAGCTGCCCTTGGACCAGGTGGAGCGGAAGGTGACGTTCATGCGGCCGGAGCAGGGCACGCCGGCACCGGTCAGGGGGCCGACGCCGAAGATGACCTGTGCCTTCTCGTCGTAGGGGTCGAGGTCCATGGGAGCTTCCTCATACATGATGCGGTAGGCCATGCCCATACCGCCGATATACTTATGGTATTTTGCGTCATCCTGCGTGGTGATCTCGCCGGTGGTCAGGTCAACGCGCAGGATCTTGCCTGCCCAGCCATACGTTTCAGCCATTGTTGTTCCTCCTTACAGGTCCATGTAGGCAGCCTGTGCTGCGCTGGTGACGGCATCCCAGTCCACGATGGACAGAGCGCCGGACGGGCAGCCTGCCACGCAGGCACCGCAGGCGATGCACTTGGACGACTTGCCGGTCTCGGGGTTGACGGTGGGCATATGCCAAGGGCAGGCGTCGTGGCAGGCACCGCAGCCGATGCACTTGTCGGTGTCCACCACGCGGATGCCCTGTGCATTGGTCGTAATGGCCTTCTGGGGGCAGGCGTTGCCGCAGGCGGGGTCCTCGCACTGGCGGCAGGTATCCGGGAAGTAGACAAAGCAGTTGTCGTTGCCGGACAGCAGGCCGTTGCCGGCGCCGTCCAGATTCAGGCGGCGCTGGATCTTGACGCGGCTGATGTAAGAGGAGCACACGCCGTCGTTGGTCAGGGTGCAGTTGATCTCGCAGCGCTGGCAGCCGGTGCACAGGTCGGCGTTGACCACCAGCAGGCCCTGGGGCAGCGCCCAGGTAGCCACTGCGCCGCTGTCCACCTGCTTCTGCGAGCAGCCGAAGAGGGACAGCATGGATGCGGAGAGGGTGAGCCCTGCAAGGCTCTTGCCCGAGATCTTCATAAATTGACGGCGGGTCATGTCAGCCGTCAGAAAATCAGTTTTTGCCATAGGTTCCATTCCTCCGTTGAGGTCACTCTGCGCGGAGCACCTCAGTTACATAGAAATACGAATCGTTGACCACGGTGGTCACTGCCGCCGAGGTGATGGTCGCACCGGAAAGGGCGTCCACCTCGGTGAGGTCTGCGCTGACAGCGCCGCTATCGGACGGCCCGGCGGTCAGCCCGGCCTCGGCAAGACGGTAGGCCGACTGCTTTTCAGCCGACCAGTCCGCGTAGGGCAGAGCCTGCGCCTCGCCGTCCTGTGCGCTCTTGCTCAGGCCCGCAGCGTACAGCTTCCGGCGTGCCACGGCCTCGGCGCTGGAATCCAGCGGGGGCGGCAGCTCGTCGTCCAGAGGCTGTCCGTTCAGGGCCGAGAGGGTCAGCCCGGCCGCATACATCCTGCGGGTGGCCTCCGCCTCGGGAGAGGTGTCGGACACGTTCCACTGTGCGGGGTCGAAATCCTGTGCCGCAGCGGACGCATCGGATGCACCGGCTGCTGCATAGGCTGCGCCGGTGGCCGGGTCGGTCACGGTGTAGCTCTTGCCTGCCAGCGTAAAGGGAGCCGCGCCCTGGTACTGGGACGTGAACTCCGGAGCGACACACTGGCCGCCGAGGCTGTCCGTCTCCGCCTGCGAGAGGATCTCCACAGCGGAGACATTGCCCTCGGCGTCGATGGTCACGGCAGCCTGCACATCGCTCTGGAAGCCCTTCTGCACGCCCTCCACGCGATAGCTGCCGTCGTCGAGCTGGTACACCGCGCTGATGCCGTAGGTGGCTGCATCCGCCTCCGACACCGGCAGCAGGGTGCCTGCGACCGTGGTGCGTGCGTTCTGCATCGCGATGAGGCCGACCGCCATGGCGATCGTCGCAGCGCCCATGGCCGCGTAGCCCGGCAGCCGTCTGCGCCACAGTGGGACGGGCGCAAACGGGTTGGTTGCCTGCTTCATGTTATCACCTGCCTGTTTTTTGGTTGTGAGGGAAAAGTTTCCCAGACACGAAAATGACCGCTCAGCCTGCTGCAACAAGCGGAGCGGTCTCTTCGTTAACATATTATCACATGGACGAGAAGTAAGTCAACGCGAACCGGGGTCACCCCATACTTTTTGACGATGTTAGCGGATGTTTCCGGCCGCAGAGCAGCTGTAAGCCATATTCCTGCGCCAGCTCCAGCGACTGCACGGTGGGCATGGTCTTGCTCACCAGTGCCGGGACGCCTGCCCGGATGGCCTTGCGCACCATGTCCACCGGCACACGGCCGCTGGTGTAGAGGATACATTCGTGCAGCGGGACGCCGGCCAGCATCACGCTGCCCACGGCCTTGTCCAGCGCATTGTGCCGCCCGATGTCCTCGCAGGCGCAGAGGATGCGACCCCGGTGCAGCACGAAGCAGCTGTGGACTGCGTGGGTGGCCTGATAGAGGGGCAGGCCCGCGCTCATGGCGGCGGCGAGGGCGTCCACCCATTCCGGCAGCAGGTCCAGCTGGGGCGCGCCGCGCAGAGGTTGCAGCTCCACGGGGCTGCCCAGCGTGATGTTGTCGGTGCAGCAGCTGGACACCTCCTGCGCCGCTGCGCTCCGCGCCGTCAGCGGGTGGGTGAGGTGGACGCTGATCTTCAGCCCCTCGGCACAGACGGCGATCTGCTCCACTTCCCCGGCGGATGCGATCCACCCCTCCGTCAGCAGCCGCCCCAGCGCCAGCTGCGGCAGCAGCTCCGGTGTGCACACCACCCGGAACGCGGGCTGCTCATTGACATAGAGGGCTGCTGCGTGTTCTGTCGGTACGGCGGCTTCGGTGCCGTCCGGCAGGGATACGGTCTCAAAAGCGGCGGCTGCGCCGAAGCGGTCGTTGATCTGCATGGGGATATATCCTTTCTCCGGGCGGGGACTTTCTTTTATACATCATGGAACGATGACACGTTCTTTCATGGACTGATTTTCGTATGATGTATATACCATAACTGGAAAGAGATTGCAAGAAGGAGTTTCAAATCAGAAAGAGCGGGGTCGCCATAGGAAGAGAGCGATGCGAAGAAACGGTGCGTGCGCAGGATCATCGGCTCCGATATTCCACTCTCGGTCTGCCGCCTGTGGAATAATCCACCTGACTTTCGGCTTCACTCGTGCCGATCAAATAGTTCAGATACAAGGAGGGCGTCTATCTGGGATTCATGGGTCCCTGCTACGAGACTGCTGCCGAGATCCGTGACTTTGCAGGCATGGGCGCAGATGCCGTGGGCATGAGCACCGTACCAGAAACGCTGGTCTGCAACTATATGGGAATGAAGGTGCTTGCGGTCAGCTGCATCACCAATATGGCCACCGGCATCCAGACCGTGAAGCACAGCCATGCCCGTGTGCTGGAAATTGCAAATCAGGCGGGAGATACCATGTGCCGCTGGCTTGGCGCCGTCATCCAGAAGATGTAAAAACAACCAGAATAAATGCCAGACCTCTGCGCCATGGTCATGTCCAATTTATCCTCGACCCCGGTGCAGTCAATGTGGATGTGAAAGTGGAAACCCCGAAGGTCCTGAAGCAGTACAAGGCGTATCTGGCACAGTTTGAAGAAATGTTGAACGATGAAAGAATCGCATAACGGCAGGCGGAACAGGCTCATCACATCCCTAGCAAAGAGAAACAGAGCATTTCCGACGGGGAACGCCCTGTTGCACGAGGTTCACCGAGAGGTATTCCCGGCACAGCTGCTGCAATTCGGAATCGTTGGTCAGGGCGGCAGCGATCCGGTTCGAGAACAGCAGCCCCACCAGCGAAGTTCCCAGCATCAGAAACAGCCCGGTGGTGGCGGCACGGCAGGCTTCCTCCGGCTTTTTCTGCCCCAGCTTCCGGGAGAGCAGGGCGTTCAGACCAACGGCGGTGCCCACACCAATGGCGATCATCAAAAACTGGATGGCATATACAAGAGAGGCGGCAGTCAAGGCCGTTTCCGACAGACGCGCCACAAAAATGCTATCCACGATGTTGTACAGCGATTGGATGAGCAGCGACAGCATCAGCGGTACCGCCATAGTGTACAGCAGGGGGCGGACGGGCATTTCTGCCAGTTTGTTTTTCGGGTTCATAGGTCCTCCTTTTCGGGCAAACAAAAAAGCGTGAAATCGTTGAGGGTTAGCTTTCCCTCAGGATTTCACGCTTTGTAAGCCGGCTTTTTGTATTCTTAACGGAAGGTATTATACCGGAGTTTTTTCAAAATTGCAAGAAGAATTTTGAGAAAATCACAGCAGTGCGTTTTCCAGATCGCTCAGCATTTCGCTCAGTGCCTGAATGCCGCCCTCTGCGGTGTACCAGACATTCGGGTGTGCCAGATAAACGACGTGGCCGTTCTTGTAAGCATCCGTGCTCTTGACCAGCTCGTTTTCCAGGATCTCCTGTGCCATCTGTGCGCCATCGGTGCCAATGGCTGCATCGCGGTCCATTGCGAAGATGTAGTCGGGGTTCTTGTCCACAATGAACTCGAAGGAAGCCTCGTTGCCGTGGGTGGAGGTGTCGATATTGGCATCCACGCCGATGTTCTCAAAGCCGATCTCCTTGCCGATGATGGAGCAGCGGCCATCGTTGCCCAGAACATTGAAGCTGCCGCTGGTGGTCATGCCGACGATGGCAGTCTTGCCCTCTGCAAAGGCTTTCAGGGCGTCGATGCGGCTGTCAAAATCCGCCATCAAAGCTTCCACATGGTCTTCCAGACCAAAGATAGAAGCGATGGTCATGGCGTTTTCACGGGTGCTTTCCACAACGCCCTTTTCGGCGTCGGTCGCAAGGAAAACAACGGGTGCGATCTCGCACAGAGCATCATAGGATTTGGACAGGCGCCCGCCGATAAAGATGATGTCCGGCTCGCAAGCCATGACTGCTTCCATATCGGCTTCCTTGATGTTGCCAAGGTTCACAATACTGTCATTGGTGACATAGCTCTGAAGATAGTCCAGAGAGGTGGATGCCGTGCCGACCACACGGTCGCCAACGCCCAGTTCATCCAGAATGTCCAGAGAAGCAAGGTCGAGGATCGCAATGCGCTGCGGGTCAAAGGGCACTTCCACGTCCACTAACTCCTTTGCACCGTTGAACGCCTTGATAGTCACCGACTCCGGCACCGCTTCCGAGGAAGTGGTAGCTTCGCTGGATGCTGCCACAGAGGATGCCACGGAGCTTGCCGTGGAGGAGGAAGCACCACAGGCGGTAAGAACACCCGCTGCACTCACAGCGGCCATAGCGGTCAAAAACGAACGACGAGAAATTTTCTTCATAAGAATGCTCCTTTTAAAAAGTACTGAAATCAATAATATATCGACAAAGGCTTGCCTTCGATCTGCATGATCTCAAAGTCCACCTTGTAGATATCGGACAGGTTTTCTTTGGTGATCACTTCCTGCACGGTGCCAAACTTTGCGATTTTTCCATTCACAAAGGCGCAGATGTAGTCGGAATAAAACGCAGCATAGTTGATCTCGTGCAGAACAAGGATCACCGTCTTGCCCAGCTCATCGCACAGGCGGCGGACGATGCGCATGAGGTTGGTTGCGTGGTAAATATCCAGATTGTTGGTCGGTTCATCCAGCAGGATATACTCGGTATCCTGCGCAATGACCATGGCAATATAGGCACGCTGCCGCTGACCGCCGGACAGTTCATCGATGAACTGCTCCTCAAAATCGCCCAGTTCCATGTAGGCAATGGCACGGTCAATGATCTCGTTGTCCTCTTGGGTCAGCCGCCCGCCGGAGTACGGAAAGCGGCCAAATGCAACCAGCTCCCGGACGGTCAGCTTCATCTGGACATTGTTGGCTTGGGTCAGGATGGCGAGCCGCTTGCTCAGCTCCCGGCTTTTCCAGCGCGTGATCTCCGTCCCCTCAAAATCCACAATTCCGCTGTCCCGTGCAATTAGCCGGGACAGCATTCCCATCACGGTGGATTTTCCCGCACCGTTCGGGCCGATAAGGGAAAGGACTTTGCCTTTCGGAATCTCAAAACTCACGCCATCGACAACGGCTTTGCCATCGTAGCGTTTGGTGATCTCTTTTACAAACATGGTGCTATGCCTTTCTCTGGGTGAGCAGCAGATACAGGAAATACACGCCGCCGCCCACGGTGATGAACACGCTGACCGGAACCGAGTAAACGAATACCCGTTCCACCAGAAGCTGTCCGCCGATCAGAACAGCCATACCGAACAAAACAGAGCCGGTGATGAGCTGGCTGTGCCGGTAGGTGCGCAGGAACTGCCGGGAAAGGTTGGCAATGATAAGCCCCAGAAATGCCAGCGGCCCAACCATAGCGGTGGCTGTTGCAATGTACAGTGTGACCCCCAGCAGCAGCCGGCGGATGCAGCGGTCATAGTCCACACCCAGATTGATGGCCTGATCTTTGCCCAGTGTCAGAACGTCCAGCAGCGCAAGTTCTTTCCGGAAGGCAAAGGCGACCAGCGCAAGAACCGCAACGGACAGTACCAGAATCGCCGAATTGACATTGGAAAAGCTGGCGACCAGATCCGTCAGCAGCGTGTCGTACTCGTTGGGGTCCATCACACGGGTCAAAGTCGTCTGGATGCTGGAAAAGAACGAGGTCAGCACCGTGCCGATAAGCAGAACGTACAGAACATTGTGGTTCGTTTTCTGGAACAGATAGCTGTAGATCACGGTGGCAACAGCGCCCATAATGGCAAGGTCTACCGCAAAGGCTGCGTTGGCATTGACCGCCAGAAAGCTGCCCGAACCCGCCACAAAGAACACCGCTGTGTGGATCAGCGAGTAAAGCTGATCCATACCCAACAGGCAGGGCGTGACGATGGTGTTGTTGATGATGGACTGAAACACGATGGAGGCACTTCCAATGGCAAAGGCTGTAATGAGCATGGCGATCAGCTTGGGCGTGCGGATGCGCATGGCGTAGGCAAATAATTTTTGGTTTTCAAAATGGACACCCACTGTCATATAGCCTACGCAGGCCAGCAGAACAAGAAGCAGAAGGATCAGCAGGCGCAGATGGTTTTTGTGCGTTTTCATGCTGCACCTCCGGTTTTCTTGGCAGCTTTGCCCAGCCGGACTGCCTTGCGTCCATGCCGAAGCCGATACAGCAGCAGACCGACAAACAGGATACTGCCGATAACGCCAACGATCAGCTCGATGGGCAGCTCGTAGGGATAGATCACAACCCGCCCGATCATATCGCAGACCAGCACGAACAATGCGCCAAACAGAGCGGTATCCACCAGCGTTCCGCGGATCTGGTCACCTTTGAACATTGCTACGATATTGGGCACGATGAGGCCGATGTAGGAGATCGAGCCGACCACGACAACAACGGATGCCGTGATCATGGCAGCAATGGTCAGACCCATAAACAGCACCAGATCATACGGAACGCCGAGGTTCTGAGAAAAATCTTTTCCCATGCCCACGATATTGAAGTGGTTGGCAAATACAAATGCCAGAATCACCAGCGGTACCGTCAGCCAGACAAGCTCATACCGCCCACGAATGACGGTGGAAAAATGACCGACCAGCCAGCTGGAAAGAGCCTGTGTCATCTCATATTTGTAGGCAAGATAATTGGTAACGCCCATTACGATGTTGGAGAACATGATGCCGACCAGCGGGACCATGACAACATCTTTGAACTGGATACGCTGGATGAACCAGACAAAAACCCATGTACCGAGAACGGCACAAACGAAGGAAAAGGCAGCACGTCCCCACAGGGTAGAACCCGGTGCAAATAGCAAAGCCAGCAGAATGCCAAACTGCGCAGAAGAGATCGTTGCACCTGTGGTGGGCGAAACAAACTTGTTCATGCAGAGTTGCTGCATGATAAGCCCCGCCACGCTCATGCCGATGCCTGTGCAGAGGATGGCAAGCAGACGCGGCAGGCGGGAGATCAGAAAGATCTCCCATGTTTTCACGCTGCCTGTAAGCAGGTCAAAAAACCGGATATCCAGCACCCCGACAAACAAAGAACAAACCGAAAGAATCATCAGCAGAACGCCGAGAAAAACAGTGGAACGATGATTACGAATGAAAAGCCCTCCTCAAGATTAGTGCAAACTAACTTTTTTGAAAATAAAAAGAGAACGCCTGCGTGTGAAGAAACTGGTCTTACGTGTTCACACACAGCGCGTTCTGCTGAAGGGATTATATCATAAGGCATCAATGGGTTTCAAGTAGCAAACTCGCACGAAGGTTTTTCATGGCAAACTGCCATGCTTTGTTAATTCCTACAAAGTTGCTCCGATTTATATCCGCACCAAAAAGTATAGGATCGAATTTTAAAATATACGATGATAGAACAATTTAAACATTTCCCGATCCTTTTGACCAGTGATAGATCTGCCGGACGCAAAAGACCGCCTCCGTTTTTAAACGGAAGCGGTCTTTTCGTTGCGGAAATCAGTTGAGGTAAAAATCACCATGCGGCTTTAGCGCAAAACCTCCAGAAGCCGTCTGCCGGCTTCCTGCTGCGATTCCCCAAACGCCACCGCCAGCTCCTCCCGCAGGACGCGCTCTACCATCTGGTAGAAGTAGGTATCCATAGCGTTGATCTTCCGCCCGCGGCTTTGCTGCTGGGTCTGCTTTTGCCCCAGCTCCTTGAATAGGGTCAGGTACTGGTAAAAATCATTGGTGTGCAGCAGTGCCTGATAGTGTTCTGCCAGCGCTGTCTGTACCCCCGCCGGGATGGGCAGCTTCTCCGCTTTGATGCGTGCAAGGTCGGCTTCCGCCTGCTGTGCCGGGGTCACCGGGCGCAGCGCCGCTTCCTTTTCCGTGGGGATATAGCTGCGGTCGTGGGAATCCGAAAAATAAGGCCGGAGGGTGTAATACTCTCTGGCGGTCTCATCGCAAAAGCGCCGCAGCCCGACCCCTTCCACCTCATGCACTCCCAGATTTCCGTAAACCACCAGCGCCCCCGCTTGAAACCGTGACATGGTATTGCCTCTTTCCCTTGTATGAAAAGGCTGCAAAAACAGACTTTCCAGCGTAATTTTACTCTTTACTTTATTGTACCACGGTAGGTTGGCGGGCTTCAAAGGGCATCTTCCACAAAGTTTTCCTCGTGCAATCTGCGCAGAATGCCCAGTACAATTCTTGTGCAAAACTGCCTTTGCAAATTCCAGACAGGCAGGCTATAATGATTTCGTACAACGAGTAGCACTCATGCGTAAAACCGGTTGCATGAGAGCTGCCCGTTGTTTTTATTTGCCCCAAAATGGAAAGGTAAGGTGAATCCCATGGAAAGTTCCAATCAGTTCCTCGGCACGGAACGCATCGGCAAGCTGATGCAGAAGTATGCGATCCCGTGCATTATTTCGCTGCTGGTGGGTGCGCTGTATAACATCGTGGACCAGATCTTTATTGCAAACGCCAGCTATCTGGGCTCCTACGGCAACGCCGCCAACACCGTCGTGTTCCCCCTGACGGTAGTAGCGCTGGCAATCGCAGTCATGATCGGTGATGGCTGCTGCGCCTTCGTCAGCATCAGCCTTGGGCAGAACGAGGTCCCCAAGGCAAAGCGGAGCGTCGGCAATGCGGTGGTGATGTGTCTGGTCAGCAGCATTGTGCTGGCCGCGCTCTATCTGATTTTTGCGGACACCATTCTTGCCATGTTCGGCGGAACGGTGAACGCCGAGACCTACCACCACTCCCAGGAGTATTTCTTTTATATCACGCTGGGCGTGCCCTTTTATATGTTTGGGCAGGCCATGAACCCCATCATCCGCGCGGATGGCAACCCCCGTTTTGCCATGATCTCCACCCTTGCGGGTGCGGCGCTGAACATCATTCTGGACCCCATCTTCATTTTCGGCTTCCGCTGGGGCATGATGGGCGCAGCCGTGGCTACCGTCATCGGTCAGCTGGTCACGGCAGCGCTGGCAGTGTGGTATCTGCTGCACATGAAGATCATTCGCCCTGAAAAGGGTGACTACCGGCTGAAGGGCTCCATCTGCGGCCGTACCCTGACCCTTGGCATGACCAGCTTTCTGTCCCAGATTAGCCTTGTGGCGGCAATGGCAGCCATCAACAACATGATCCGCAAATACGGCGCACTGGATGCCGTGTTCGGGCAGGAACAGTACGCCCAGATCCCTATGGCAGTTGTTGGCATCGTGATGAAGTTCTTCCAGATCGTCATCTCCATCGTGGTGGGCATGGCGGCTGGCTGCATCCCCGTGGTGGGCTTCAACATGGGCGCCAAAAAGCCCACCCGTGTGAAGGAGCTGTTCACGAAACTGCTGCTGGCAGAGGCCGCAGTGGGTACCGTTGCACTGGTGCTGGTGGAGCTGCTTCCCCGGCAGCTCATCGCCCTGTTTGGTGCCGCCAACGAGAGCGTTTACTACACCGATTTTGCCGTGAAGTCCTTCCGCATCTACCTGTGCATGATCATTCTGGCCTGTGTCAACAAGGCCTGCTTCATCTTTTTGCAGGCCATGGGCAAGGCGGCGGAATCCACCGCCCTGTCCATGGTGCGTGAGGTGGTGTTCGGCGTGGGCTTTGCCCTGTTGCTGCCCCGGTTCTTCGGACTGGACGGCGTGCTGTACTCCATGCCCATGTCGGATGTTCTCACCTTCCTGATTGCAGGCTATCTGATCTGCAAGACCTACCGTGAACTGAGCACGAAAGGAGAAGTCTAATGGAAAAACGCATCATCACCATCAGCCGCGAGTTTGGCAGCGGCGGCAGAACCATCGGCAAACTGGTGGCAGAGCATCTGGGCATCCGGTGCTACGACGCCGAACTGCTTCAGAAGCTGGCTGCAGAAAGCGGCTTTGACGAGAGCTACGTCAAGGAAGCCGGAGAGTACACCCCCGGCGGTTTTCTTGCCTCTGCCTTCACCGACCGCAGCTTCGGCCCCACCAACGAGGACCTGCTTTGGAAGCTGCAATACCGGATCATCCGGGAACTGGCAGAAAAAGAGCCCTGCGTCATCGTGGGACGCTGCGCCGACTTCATCCTGCAGGACCGCACCGACTGCCTGAAGGTCTTTGTCCACGCCGACCTGAAGTTCCGGGCAGACCGCATCGTGCGGGTCTATGGGGAGCGGGAAAAATCACCCGAAGCCCGGCTGAAGGAGAAGGATAAGCGCCGCGCCGCCTACTACCGCTTCTATACCGATATGAAGTGGGGCAATGCCGCCAACTATCATATTGCGCTGGACAGCGGGGTCATCGGCATTGAAAAAAGCGCAGAGATCATCGAAAGCCTTGCATAAGTTGTAAATTCCGACAGTCTCTGAGCCGATAGCGCAAAACGCCGCCCACCTGCGTTTCATTACGCAGATAGGCGGTGTTTTTTCAATACGATTTTATGGGAAGATCAATCTTCTAGCCCATGGTTCCCTGTTACGTTTTTCAAGTATCCCTCTGGGTCTCCGTTCAGAATCAAATCCGCATAGCCAAGCGGGTCATTGTAAATAAGATAGTCCAGCTCCGATCTCTGCGCCATGGTCACATCCAGTACATCCTCGACCCCGGTGCAGTCAATGGAGATTTCTCTTCCATCCCGGAGCAGCAGCTCCACGCAGCCGGTGTCCATGTTGAATTTACAGGCTCTTTCATCGTACTTCATGCTTGTGTCCTTTCTGCCTTACGGCACTCTTACAGTGGTCTGTCGTGCTTTCTTATGATAAGGTCTGGGACGTTTTTCGATGGAAGCAAGAGATTCATTTTGTTTTCCGAAGAATACAAAAAATCCGAACCCTTCTCCTATTGGAAAAAAGTTCGGATTTTGTTGTTGTGGTGCACCTCCAGGGACTCGAACCCTGGGCCCACTGATTAAGAGAAACCAACGTGCAACAATCGTCAATTTCCAGAATTACGCAGGTTCGTTGTTTTTATCGCTTTATCGTAATTTTGCGTTTTGCATCCGCTGCATCCTTTGCACCTGCCATCCCCTCTTGCATCCGTTATCCAGCCGTTCCGGTGTGCAAAAAGTGTGCAAAAATGTGCAGAGCCAAAATCAGCCCCTTAAAACAGATATCGGATTTTTATTCAAAGCCGGGAAAACGGTCGGGTTCGAGCCCAAAACGGCAGCTGCAATCTTGCCTGTTTAGACCAAGCATCAAATGTACATCCACAACTACGATTCATGGCAGGGATTTGGACAACTGCGATCTCTTATAAATCCAAAGCAGCTCTTTCTATGTGGACTTTTCTGGGTGGAAACACCTAAAAGGTTCACATTTTTTATTTTACCGGCAACCAGACCGCTGTTTTTGCCCCGCAGGGGGTGTTCTGCCCGAACACTGCCATGCCGCCATGGGCGGCGGCGATCTGCTGCACTACATACAGGCCAAGGATATGGGGTGTGTTTTCGGCAGGCTCCGCAGCGTTCAGTGCCACCAGAACGGCAGCCGGATAGCCAATACCGTCATCTGCCACGGTCAGGCAGAAGCGCTCTCCTACCTGCCGGGGGTGCACGGTAATGTTCACCGGCTTTGGGTTATGCCGGACGCTGTTGTTCAGCAGGTTTTCCAGCAGCCGTGCCAGCAGCGCCTCATCCACCGAAAGCACTGTCTGCTCTGCTGGTTCTTCCTGTTCCAGCGTGATCTCGCAGCGCTCTGCCAGTGGGCTTTCGCAGAACTGCGCCACCAGCTGCCGGAACAGCGGCCCTGCCCGGAGGTCTTTCCGGCGCAGGGGTTGGGCACCGTATTCCAGCTTACTGGTCAGGTTCAGGTCATCAATGAGGGTGCGCAGCTTTTCGCACTGGGCGCGGATGCCGGTCGCTTTCTGCCGGGAGCTGTCCGGCAAAAGTGCATCCTGTTCCAGCTGCTCCGCCCAGCCCAGGATCAGCGCCAGCGGGGTGCGCAC
>OJOJ01000353.1_pt1 | contig 14980 bp, 10 predicted proteins | sample 1598041 | NCBI WGS metagenome assembly OJOJ01 (sample SAMN01915218, study PRJEB22387) | human gut metagenome | isolation source: stool | host: Homo sapiens | place: USA
CAAAATAATATGACTCGGCTTTTTTTCAAGCACTTCTTCAACCGTTATTTTATCGTTTCGATACACCTCTATATCGGGATTTATCGTACCGATATATTGGTACAAGTTATATGTAAATGAATCGTAGTTATCGATCAGCAATATCATAAGTTTTCCTCCTCCACAAGGGTTTTTGCCAGAGCCATGACCTTGTTACAACATTCTTTGTATTCATTTTCCGGAACAGAATCTGCAACGATTCCGGCTCCTGCCTGTAAATAAACGTTTTTTCCTTTTTTGATCATCGTACGGATCGTGATACAGAAATCCATATCGCCGGAAAAATCGACATAACCGGTCGCACCGCCGTAGAGCCCGCGCCGTACCTCCTCCAATTCCTCAATGATCTCCATTGCCCGGATCTTTGGTGCACCGCTTAACGTTCCTGCCGGCAGGAAGGATGCCAGCAGATCAAACGGATGATAGCTGCCCTTTTTCCTTCCCTCCACCATGGATACGATGTGCATGACATGGGAATAATTCCGCACATTCATAAAATCCGTGACCTTGACTGTTCCGAATTCCGAGATGCGCCCCATATCGTTTCGCGCCAGATCCACCAGCATCACATGCTCGGCACGCTCTTTCTCATCTGCCAGAAGTTCTCTGCGCAGCGCTTCATCCTCCTCCACTGTCTTTCCTCTCGGTCTGGTCCCTGCGATCGGGCAGGTAAACACACGCTTGCCCTGCTGTTTTACTAACATCTCCGGCGAACTTCCGATCACCTCAAAATTACCGAACTGGAAGTAATAAAGATACGGCGACGGATTTAACTCGCGAAGCTCCTTATAAAGAGAAAATCCGTCACGTCCGGTCTCCACCGTCCATCGCTGGGAGAGCACCGTCTGAAAGATATGTCCCTCTCTGATATAGTGTCTGATCTTCTCCACCTTCGCGCTGTACGTCTCTGGCGTATCCGACTTTTTGCGGATGACGCCGTTCCTTTTTCCGCCCTCCGGCTGCGCCGCCTCTTTCATCCCGTGCCCGGTGTCCGCTTCACACCTGCTGTCACATCCTCCCTCTATCTGCTCCGGATGCATGGCGCGACGGATCAGCTCTTCCGCCGTCACGCCGGCACGCTTTCTTCCTTCCTCCGTCTCCTCCTCTAAGACAACCGCGGTCAGCGTCTCCGCCACATAGTCCATCACGATAAACGCTTTCATCAACATCAGCTGAATCGTCTCAATCCCGATCTCATCCGGATTCTTCTCCGGCAGTTTTTCCGAGTAGCGGATAAAATCGTAGCCGACATTGCCCACCAGTCCGCCAGAAAAATTCAGTTCGTCATTCTCCTTATGAATCTCAAATTCGTCATAATATTCTTTTAACAGCGCTAACGGATTGCCCCTGCGCACCTCGCGCTCCCCGCTCTTTTTTGTGATGACAAGCGACTCCCCCTCCGAGGAGATCAGTTCCTCCGGTTCCCCCAAAAACGTATACCGGTCATAGTTCTTGTCATAGCTCTCGAGCAGAAATCCCTTTCTGCTTCCGACCAGATTCTCGTACATCGCCGTCGGCGTCTCGTTCACAATGCTGACTGTTTTCTTGTAGACCTTATAGATGCGCTTCATAAATCCTCCTCTTTCTTCTTTTAATTCATAGAAAATGCGTCCCATCAAGAAAGAATCCTGACCGGAGGGCTTTTTAATTCATTGGACGTAATTTCCCATGAATTAAAAAAATCCCTGACCCGGTAAACCGGATCAGGGACGAATGTCTCGTGGTGCCACCCTTCTTCTCTTATCATGCCTGGTTTTTTCTGTCCTCTTTGTAACCGTCCTCCCTGGATGTTTCTGACAGAAGATACAAAAAGCGGATACCTCCAAACTGGAAATATCCGCCACCAATCATGTATAGACTCTCAGATACAGATGTTCTCTATATCGTACCCCTGTAACGTGAGGACACGGCTTCCGCTACTCGGCTGCTGTTATCCGCCTTTCACTTTGCTCTCGCAAATCCATTCCATCCATACTATCCTGCCTGCTCCCACCGCCCCAGGCTCTCTGTGAAGAATCGTACAGTGTACTCCTTTTGCTCAACGATTTCTCATTTATTTGTCAGTAGTTTACCGCACTAATGTGGCAATGTCAAGAAGTTTTTTATTTTCCCGTCACCTTTTTTCTATCAATATGATATACTTTAGGCATTGATCCTGTTACAGGAAATGGAGGAGCTCTCAGATGAACAATGATGTATTTGAAACAATGCCCGTACCAAAAGCCTATTTCAAGATGGCTCTGCCTGTGGTGTTCGGCATGGTCATCAGCCTTGTATACAATATGGTCGACACATGGTTTATTGCAAAGACCCAGAACACCAGCCTCGTCGCCGGCGTCTCTCTCTGCGCCCCGGTGTTCAGTCTCATGATTGCATTCGGTGATATTTTCGGGCTTGGCGGAAGTTCCGCCATCTCAAGACTTTTCGGGAAAAAAGATTATGACACCGCGCGGCGGATCAGTGCTTTCTGCCTTCTCGGCTCCATCTTCTTCGGCATTGCTGTTGCCGTTCTGATGCTGCTTTTTCAGACACCCATTCTGCATCTTCTGGGTGCCAGGGACGATACCATCGCCTATGCCGGCGCCTATTACCGCTTTCTGGTTCTCGGCTGCCCTGCCATTATCTTTAATATTGTCCCGGGGAATCTGCTCCGCACAGAAGGTCTGGCAAATGATGCCATGATTGGTTCCGTCATCGGCGCTGTGTTTAATATTTTTTTAGATCCCATTTTCATCTTCTCTCTGCATATGGGTGCCGGCGGTGCCGCACTTGCCACCATCCTGAGCAATCTGCTTGCCGACTGCTATCTCGTGTGGGTTGTATTCAAAAAGGCAGGGCATCTGTCGATGTCCTGCCGCGAAATGCATATTTCATCCGGTCATGTCCGTGACATTCTGCTGATCGGAATTCCGGCTTCCATCACGAACCTGATGCAGAGCTTTGCGGTACTCCTCACCAACCGTTTTCTGTTACCTTACGGTTCTGATAAAGTTGCCGCTCTTGGCATTGCCTTAAAAGTCAACATGATCACCATGCTGATTCTGGTCGGGTTCGCCTTCGGCGCGCAGCCGCTCCTCGGCTACTGCTACGGTGCAGACAACCGCGAACGCCTGAAACAGTTTCTGCATTTTGATCTGCTCGTGCAGCTTCTCATTGCGCTCGTTTTCACAGCCGCCGCCTGTATTTTTGCTCCGCCCATCATCCGCATCTTCATGCAGGATGACGTCATCGTGGTCTCCGGCGCCCTGATGCTCCGTTGTCTCATGATTACCGCCCCTGTGATCGGCATGATCTTAGTCTTCACCACACTATTCCAGGCAGCCGGCATGGCGCTTCCCGCTTTTCTGATGTCCATCAGCCGCCAGGGCGTGCTGCTCGTGTTGTGTATGCTGCTCTTTTCTTCCCTGTTCGGCTACATGGGAATTCTGCTCGCGCAGGCAGTCTCCGATGTTCTCACCGGAATTCTGGGCTTCCTTCTGCTGCGCAGATCAAAAATACTGCTCTGATGCGCCGTGCGTCACACCGTCTCTGCGCTGCGGTAAACCTGCTCAAACTCTTGCGGTATTATGCTTCCCGATGTCAACAACCACCGCACCGATGGACATGGAAGACTTTACGTGATCCGGGAGCAGGGCAATCTTCTCCTTGTACAGCGCCGCAACTTTCTTTGCGTACTTCTGAATCTCTGCTTCCTTGATCGGCACCCGCTGCCCGTGTCCGCGCAGAATCTCATCGAATTCCATATAGCGCACACAGCATCCAGCTCTTCCGTGGTAAACAACAGATACATGGAGAACACCGAAAATGCCGACTCAAACCAGTAAATGATTTTTGGCAGTGCAATGCGGCAGAACTCCGCAAAAAACCAAGCACATAAATCACCGCCGCCAGCGCAAATAAAATACTTCCGACCTGCGCTCTGGAAGGTCTCGCCTGTGTTATTTTACATATTGCAATCCTCTGCGCACCGGATTGCGCAATTTTGCGTCTCCATATGCCGCATTGCCTGCACCATCGCCATAAAATCCTGCTCCTTTAACAGCGCGATTCCCCGTTCTTCATCTCCCAGAACCATCAGTACATCCCCCGGCTTTATGTCAAAAATTTTCCTCGCCTTTGCCGGGATCACAATCTGCCCTTTTTCACCGACCTTCACCATTCCAAACGCATGCTTTCCCTTCGGCGGAAACGGCAGGCGCGTCTCCCCGCCCTCATAATTGACCAGTTCATCCAGCGTCACATCAAGCACCTCGGCGATCAGCCGGCTCTTCTCCACATCCGGGAGGGACTCTCCCGTCTCGTATTTGGAAAGCGTCTGCCTGGACACATCAATCCGCTCCGCCAGTTCCTCCTGCGTCATTCCATGCATCTTCCGCAGCATCATCAGATTATCCTTGAACATGTTTCCTCTCCTTTTTTTCACCAATCACACACCATCTTATGATCGGAATTCTTTTTATCAGCTCATAGAGAAGATAGCCGCCCGCGTAGGCTGCAATTCCCGACAAAAGGTAGGCTGCACCCCCCGTAACTTCGGTGTACCGGTCCAGAAAATATGCCGCCGCAGAGAGCGCCAGATAATGGAACAGATACAGTCCGTAGCTCTTTTTAGAAAGCCACTCCGTCTTTTGCGACGTCCGGTTACCCCAGCGCTTCATTCCTCCCAGTACTGCCAGACACACCGTCCAGCCATACAAAATGGAAAACGGACTGTTTACCACCGGCTCCTCTGCATAATTTTCTCCGAAATAATACCGCACATAAAAAACTGCCAGCACCACAGCCGCGGCTGCAAGCGGAACGCTCACGCGCGCCAGCCGGTCGGTCACTTTTTCATGAGAAAAGACATAGTAGCCCAGAAGGAAGCAGATGCCGTATATTCCGAAACGATACACACAGATCACCGGCGTATTCAAGATCTGGGCAGCTCCCCAGACGGGAATCACAAGCAGAAAAAGAACGGGCAGCGCAGCTTTTTCACCAAACGCATACAACCGGTCTTTTTCTATTTTGCGAAGCAGCACCAGCAATACCGACAATACCCAGAGCACCTGGATGTACCACAAGATCCCGACTCCGGATAAGACCATGATCAGATACCCGACCACCTTCGGCACTTTCTCCCACGACTGGTCAAACACATGGCTGAATGCCATGTTGAAATACCCCTGTATCCACCAGAACACGAACAGGCCGATCGTCGAGGGCACCAGAAGCTTTCTCGTTCTTCCCACAAGAAATTCCCGGTCGGTATGTCCTTCCAGATAATATCTGGCACACATTCCAGACACCAGAAACAGCAGCACCATAAACCACGGATACAGCAGGTACTGCACGGCATCCTGATACTGTACCTCCCAAAACGGTCCGATCACTCCCGCCGTCACCACGCCGTTATACATAAAAATCACATGGTATAAGACCACGAGCCCCACCGTGATCCAGCGGATGTTATCAAGATAGTGTCTTCTCATATTTTTCCCACCTTTGCTCTATATTTTAACTCAAGTATAACAAAAATGGAATGGCTGCTCCACCGCGCTTCCATTCCATTTTTTATGCTTTCTGTTAAAAATCGTTGCATTTCTCTTATCATCTGTTGTACAGACAGAATTCCGTCAGGGATTGCATCTCTTGCACGGATCATATCCGGCTGCAATCAGTTCCTCCCTGCTACCGGAGAATGCCGCCTTGTTTTCCGGCGACATCTGCGCGACACTCGAACAGGATGGACGGTGAAACTTCTTTGTATTCGTGTTGAGCACGTATTCTCCTGTCACGTCCGCTGTGCTGCCCGCGGCAGTGTCTCCTCCGGATGCCTGCGCCGCGCTGTCTGCGGTATCTGCCGTCCCGGATGTTCCCGTGGTGTCTGTGCTGCCTGCCGCCGCATCTGTTACCCCAGCTCCTGCCGTCCCGGATGTTCCCGTGGTGTCCGCAGCACCTGCTGCGACCTCATCCCCGTCCCGGTAATCCTGCGTCGCGTCCACGCTCCAGCTAAGGGAGGTTCCGTCACTTGTGACCGTGATGGTCCCCTGCAGATCCGTCCGGTAGAGCGCTGCCCCGCACGCCTTCACCCGGTTTAGTACCGTGCGCGTCGGATGGCCGTAAGAGTTCCCCGCGCCAGCACTGACCACGACCGCCGTCGGCGACACGGCGCGCATAAACGCTTCGGAGGAAGACCCTTCACTCCCGTGATGACTTGCCAGATACACATCCGAATCCAACGTCACGCCGGAGTCAAGCATCGCCTGCTCTTCGGCTTTTCCGGCGTCACCGCAGATTAAAAAGCTGGTGTTGCCGTACACAAGGCGGATTCCGACGGAGTTATCATTATCCTCCTTCGGATCATAGACTTCGGGGCAGACCACCGTAAAAGAGGCATCGCCAAGCGTGTAAGTGTCGCCCACTGCCGGGTAGGCAAGTGCAATATCCTGCTCCTTTATCACGCGCTCAAACGACTCATAGACTCTGGTATCCGTCACGTAATCGGGAGCAAGCACCTGTCCGCAGGAAAATGCGTGCAGGGCGCCGACCACACCGTTTAAGTGATCCGCATCATAGTGGGAAGCGATCACATAGGCGAGTTCTTCCACGCCCTGTTCCTTCAGATAGCTTACCACAAACGAGGAGTAATCCCTGTTGCCGCCGTCGATCAGCATATACGCTCCGCTCTGCTCCACTAAAACGGCATTGCCCTGTCCGACATCCAAAAACGTCACCGACAGCGTTCCGTCCGGCGTCTGTCCTTCCCCCGGCTCTGCCATCTCCTCTGTCGGTGAGCCACCATTCTCCTGCTGCTCTGCCATCTGCATTTCCGACATCTGCCCGTCCTGCAAGGCTCCCCCGGACAGTGCTGCCTGCTGCCTTACCGCCTGCCCGTCCGATGCCGCTCCGCATCCCGACAGCAAAAGAAGCAGGGCCGCACAAAGTGCCACTGCCCCGCTTCTGATTCTATTCACGTTGTATTTCTTATTTTTCTGCTTCCCCGCTGTCTGCATGTCCTTTTTCCTCTTCCATAAAATACATGCGCGCAGCGAAATCCTGAAAATACCGCACCTCATTGTTGTATCCGGTTCCGCCGAACGCCTGTTTAAGCTTCACTCCATGATACATTAACATATCTCCGGCTGCATGGCAATCCTCGATCTCCCCGTCCATCTTCTTAAATCTGGCAATCAGATCCAGCGCCAGCGAATCCTGCCTGATGTGTACCGGTGAGACGGTATTGACCAGATCCCCGAAATCCTTGATATTGTATTTTAAGCTGCGGTTATAGAAATGGTACCGCGCATCGGGTTTTAATCCCTTCGCGTGATAGCTGTGATACTGGGTATTCGGTACGACCAGCTTCTGCATGAGCATACCGACCGCACGGGTCTGGTCTTCCGACACGCAGGTCCACTCCATCTGGTTCCCCACACTCTGGGAGAGTACACTTTCATGTGCCCCCTCTCCGAATGTGCGTCCGCGGTAAAAACGTCCCTTCTGTAATACCTCCCGCCACTGTTTGTACAGTGCGATCTGTGCCTTTACCGCCGCAAAATCCTCGCGGGACAGATCGCAGAAATTGCACTCATAGCCGCAGATACCGAACGCCGCCACGGCGAACCGTGTCTCAAGCGGCGTCACGCGGAGCGTCTGGTGGTTCGGGCACGCCGACACATGGGCGCTCACAACGGACATCGGATAGCCGTAGGAATAGCCGGTCTGAATCTCCGCCCGGCAGAGCGCATCCGTGTCGTCGGACGCCCAGATCTGTGGAAAATAGGATAAAATTCCAAGATCGAACCGGTTGCCGCCCGCCGAGCATCCCTCAAAGAGAATGTCCGGAAAACGCGCGGTAAGCTCTCTCATGCACCGGTACAGTCCCAGCACATAGCGGTGTGCCACCTCTCCCTGACGCTCAGGCGGAAGTGCTCCGGAATAGTAATCCGTAAACGTCCGGTTCATATCCCATTTGACATAGGAGATCTCCGCCGAGGAAAAGACTTTTGTCATCGTCTCGATGATATAGTCCTGCACTTCCCTTCTCGTAAGATCCAGGATGCGCTGATTGCGGCCTTCCGCATGCGGTTTCCCCGGGATCTCAATCGTCCAGTCCGGATGCGCCTGGTAGAGGTGACTGTTCACATTCACCATCTCCGGCTCCACCCAGATACCGAAATCCAGCCCGAGCGCCTTGATCTTTCTTCCAAGTCCCGCAAGACCTCCCGGAAGCTTCTTCTCGTTGACTTCCCAGTCTCCCAGGGAATGTGCGTCATCATTGCGCTCGCCGAACCAGCCGTCGTCCATCACAAAAAGTTCTACGCCGGCTTCCTTTGCCTTCTTCGCCAGAGCAAGCAGCTTTCTCTCATTGATGTCAAAATAGGCTGCCTCCCAACTGTTTAACAGCACCGGACGCACCTTGTGCTTAAACGCTCCACGCACGATGTGCTCCCGCACAAATGCATGCATGCACTGGCTCATGCCATTGTAGCCCTCGCAGGAATACGCCATGACCGTCTCCGGCGCCGCAAAGTTCTCCCCCGGAGCCAGCAGCCAGGAAAATGACTGCGGATTGATGCCGGCAGTCAGGCGCATCTTGCCGTAGCCGCTCACTTCCGCCGCCTCATAGTGATTGCCGCTGTAGATGAGGTTGCATCCGTAACATTCCCCGGTATCCTCCGTCGTATCCGTCTTTGCAATCATGACGAACGGGTTGGCACGGCTGGAGGAGGTTCCCGTGTAGGACGCATTGACATGTTTTCCCGCCTCCATGCGCGTATCGGAGCGGTGCATCTCCCTCGCCCACGCACCGGTAAAGGTTGTAAAAACATACTCTGCCGGATCAAAGTCGATCTGGGTGCTCATCAGGCGGTTCAGACGGACCGTCTCCCCGCTCTCATTGAAGAGAACGGCGCTTCGCACAATCGCATCGCACTCTGCGTAGACGTCATAATGAAGTTCCAGCACAAGATCATAGGAGTGGTCGCGCAGTCTGATACAAAGACGCTGCGCCTCCCCCCTCTCGTCGTAAGCTCCCGGGAGATCTCCGTTTTCTGTCCCCGCCGTCTTTTCTGTGATCTCATAGCTTTCATAACGGAAGTCCGAAGTGATGCTTCCATCCGCGTGCACGATCTCCACAAACGGTTCGCGGATGTCCCCTTTTCCGTAGGAGGACATCTCAAGTCTTATATCCTCCAGCGAAAACGGCTGATCCTTCTCACAGAGATTCGTATTTCCCGGTGCAAATGTATGCTTCTCCACCAGCGGAGCAACATCACACTCCGCCGGATGCTCCGGCAGCGTCAGGTGCCTTCCGTAATACAGATGCTCCAAATGCCCTGTCTCCATTCTCCGGAAGCAGTATGTCGTATGCGCCGTCTCCAGCACAAAAATATGTCCGTCCGCTTTTATCATTTAGTATGCCCCTTTCTTGACCTGCTCTGCGATCTCGGCAACCTTCTCCTCCGTCAGAATATACTTTTTATGGAAAATGAAAATGCCGCACAGAAGGCAGATGACCGGAAGAATCGTCATTGTCATGCGCAGACCTACCACCGAGGATGTGGCAGCTGTCGCAACTGCTGCGGTATCTGTTGTATCGTTGCTCAGATTGCAGATCTGTAAGCAGATCGATGCAATCAGTGCCGCCACGCCGCTCGCCAGTTTGACCACGAACGTCTGCATGGAAAAGATCACGCTCTCGTCACGTCTGTGATTTTTCAGCTGTCCATAGTCTACGGTATTGGCGAGGAACACCGTCGTCAGCACTGTCAGCACGCCGTGTGCTGCAAAGATGAAAAATCCCGGGATAAACAGCAGCACCACGTTGGACATATTGGTGAATGCCAGTACCAAAAGCACCACATAACCGATGATTGCCATGGCAAATCCCGTGTAGAACACCTGGATGGTTCCCATGAATTTGCGCAGCAGCGGGAATAAGATCATCATGGACAGAATCTGTACCGCTCCGCCGAACGTATTAAACAGGGTGTAGCTGTTGTACCAGCCCTCGCCGCCGAAATCGTATTTAAAGAAATAGATGACAAGGTTTGAGGTTGTATAGACCGCACAGTTGATGAGAACGATGGCGATCACGACCGTCATCGCCTGATCGTTCTGAATCAGTGCGCGGAACATCTGTCCTACGGACGGGGAATCCACATTGACGGTGGATTTTTCCTTGACATTGACGCAGGTGATCGTCGTAAAGAGCACAAATAAAATCGCAATAATCATTGCAAACCACTTGAATCCCACGCGCTCATCCCCGCCGCCGAGACGGTATACACATAGCATCGTGATGATTGTGATGATGGCAGAGCCGACGCCCGCACAGGAGCGCGCCATCGTGGAAAGTCCTTCACGCTCTTTGCCGCCCTCGGTAAACGCCGGAATCATTGACCAGTAAGGGATATCCATCATCGTGTACGTCACACCCCAGAGTACATAGGTGACTGCCGCATAGGCCACCAGACCGCCTCCATCGAGTGCCGGCGGTGCAGAGAACATCAGGTAGAGCATGATGGCATTTAAAATCGTTCCAATGAAAAGCCACGGGCGGAATTTTCCCCATCTTGTTCTTGTCTTGGCGACAACCACACCCATGATCGGGTCGTTGAACGCGTCAAACACACGTGCTGCAAGTAAGATCACGCCCATTGCAAACGCGCTCACCCCGAGAATATCCTGATAATAATACAGTATGTAACTTGCGGAAAGCATGTACACCATGTCCTTTCCGACTGCTCCCAGTCCGTAGGAGACTTTTTCTTTTCCTGTCAGTTTCATGTGATCCTCCAATTCTGCGCCTTCACGCTCCCCTTATCTCTTCTCCATTGCAAGTTCTACCACACGGTAGGCTCCGTCGTAAATTCCTGCTGCCTTGTTCTTCTCGATACAGTCGCACATATCGTTAAGCAGCGCGTCCTCGTTTAAGAACAGATCCAGCATCTGTACCGTGTGCGGAATATCTCTGCACTCTAACGTACCGTCCCCGATCTCTGCGGAATGGATGGCGCCCCACTGTTCATGCCCGCCGACACGCTTGATAAACAGCTTCGGCACCGGGTAGAATGCCAGCTCGCTCGGCTTTGTCACAAGCACATCGCAGCTTCTCATCAGAAGGTTCGTGCAGTAGACTGCCTCGAAAATATTCTCATGCCAGAAGCCGTGGATGCCGCTTACCTCACCGGTAAATGCCTGTGCGGCAAACTCTGTCGTATCCTTCCAGTTATTAAAATGCTCCATTGCAAACTTCTTCATTCCCGGGATCTCGCCGAGCAGCTCCTCCCAGACATTGCGGTAATCACCGACATTCACATACAGTGCGGCTCTGCCGTCTTCAATCGCAGGGAGCAGATGTTTGATGATGGAAGCAAAAATCTCTCTCTGTGCTCCCGCTCCTCCGATTGTGAGAAGAAAACGCATCGGCTTTTTCTCTCTCTTGCGCGCCCGTCTCGCCTCACAGTCCGCCTCGATGTTGCTCACCAGCTCATGGTCAATGTAATGTCCCGTATAGATCAGATCCTCCTTCGGCATCGAGCGAAGAACGTCAGCTCCCTGCATGCCGTTTAAGATGCGGTAGCCCTGGTAGGCGTAATGCGTCTGCACGGTGTGAATGCTTCCCTCCGATAAATGCAGCGCCATCGGCCAGTTGTCCGGAATCGCGTTGACCACATGCTTCATTCCCGCATGGATTGCCGCCTGCGCCGGCCACACGTGTGTCGCCACCACCGGAATCTCCTTCGGCACATTCGCATAGACCGGAGCCATCAGTTCCGCGTTTTTCTGGTCCGCGGCATTGTAGGAAAGCTTCCGGAAACCTTCATAGTTCATCGGCTCCCAGACCAGACGGTTGAACAGTCTGCTCTTCTGGGAAAGTCTTGATCCCAGGGAATACAGATCATTCTGCGCACCAATGACCTTTGTGCAGGTCGTCTGCGGGTAGGAATTCAAGTCCATCCAGTATGGTACATAGCCCATGGAATGTGCCGCAGATGCGATTGCCATGGAAATGCGGTAATGTCCGAATCCCATGCGGATGTTGCCGACGATGATTCCCTTTTCCGTGTCAAATCCCACGTTTTCTCCCGTCTCTCCCACACGAATGTCATGTACGCCCAGCATATCGCCGATGTATTCATTCTTCTTCACGATTGCAGGATAATCTGCCCCTGCATCGTCCCCGAATTTTTTTGCATATTTCTTTTTCGACTTTACCGCTTTCCGGTATACCTTATCCGGCATCGGATTGCCAAAAATAACTTTTGATTTTTCTTCCATTGCCTGTGTTCCTTTTCTTTTCTTACAATCTCTGTCGCTCTGCCGCTGCCGCAAAGTGCAGTTCCACCGGTTCGGTCTGTGCATTCCGGATGACAAGCCGCGCCTCGCCGCACTCACCCGTTGTCTTTATGTAGGTGCCGCCCATTCCGCCCTCCAGCGAGATGACAGACGGTCCGATCAGCTCCACCGGTCCGCTCACCTCAAAGCTTACCGGCTCATTAAAGAAGCTTAGCAGATTGCCGTATTCGTCCCGCGCCTCAATCCGGATGGCCGCCACATCGTAGGTGCTTTTCTCCTGAAGTCCCGTATGATCCGCCCGCGCAAAAAGTACAACCTTTGTCATCGGCTTTTTGATGAGTTCCGCAGTCACGCCGCCGTCCGACACCGCCTCAAACCGGTATGTCGTGGAAGTGCCTCCCCAGTCTCCGATATAGCGGTTATAGAGCACCACCGCATCGGTCGGCTTCATGTGATAAAGGAGCAGCATCTTAAGCGCCGTCACATACACGGATTTCGGAAGATGTGACAGTCCGTAGCGTGCGGTCGCATTTAACGCATCCTTGATTCCCTTTCCCTGCGCCGGTGTAAAATGTTCGCCCTTCTCGATCGCATCTCCGATATAATCGTCGATCACGAGCGGTCCGTGCGGCAGATGTTTCCACGGGGAATCCTCTCTCTTGTATTCCTTGATAAAACGGTCGTTTTTGTACATCCGCACACTGTCCGCGTTGGTAAAAATGTAGGTCTCGCCGCGGTTGCAGCCCGGGTGTTCCCCAATGTCCATCGAGGAACTCAGTTCCAGAACCGTATGTTCCTCCTGCTGGCACTCATAGACCTTCGCCGCCAGCTTCGGATTGCGGAACATATCCATCACGCCGTGGTAACAGATGCGGTCTCCGCTGCCGAAATCCTTGTGTGTGTTGTAGTCAAACATGCACCAGCCGAAGCTTCCCGCAATGTCGCCCTCCGCTGCCGCAGCGTCGAGCACCCGCACATGCCGCAGCGCGTGTTCCACGCGGTGTTCCTCCCAGTCGAACGCCTTGGTCGGATACATATGTCCGTTGTACTCGCTGATCAGATACGGCTTTTTCGGATCGGAAGTCACAGACGTCTTTTTCTCACATCCCCGGTTTGTGCCGTCATGCACAAAATCATTGTAAGTGTAGACATCCTCCAGAAAACTGCTCTTTTTGTGCGCCCGCACACCGCCCGTCGGTCTGGAGGGATCAAGTTCGTGCGCCGCCGCGTTCGTCCTGCGGTAAAAATCATCATCGTCCTGCGACTCATTGATGCGCACGCCCCAGAGAATGATCGACGTGTGGTTGCGGTACTGCATCACCATATCGCGCACATTTATAACCGCCTGGTTCTTCCACGCCTCATCACCGATGTGCTGCCATCCCGGGATCTCAATAAATACCAGAAGTCCGATTCTGTCACATTGGTCGATAAAGTAATGGGACTGCGGGTAATGGGATGTCCGCACGGCATTGACGCCAAGCTCGTATTTTAAAATATCCGCATCCATCCGCTGCATGGATTCCGGCATGGCATAGCCCACATACGGATAGCTCTGATGGCGGTTGAGTCCGCGAAGCTTTACTTTTTTACCGTTCAGATAAAAACCGTCCGCCTTAAACTCTGCATGCCGAAAGCCCGTGACCGTCACGTTTTCATCCAGCACCTTTTCATCCCGGATGAGCTGCGTGCACACCTCATAGCAGACCGGATGGACGGTGTCCCACGGCAGAACGGATTCCACCGTATAGTCAAGCACAAGCTTTGTTCCGGTCATCTCGCATTCGCCCAGAAGACGATATCCGCTCTCACCGCATCTTCTGATCTTCTGCCTGACGCTAAGATTCTCACCGCTGCCGTCCGCCGTAATCTCGGAGATGAGTCTGCCGGTGTCACCGGAAAGATCTCCCCGCACATACACATCCTTCAGATAGGTCTTCTCCTTGATGTCGAGCCACACCTCACGGTAGAGTCCGCCGTACGTCATATAATCAATCACAAATCCAAACGGCGGTATATTCACGCTCTCCCTGCTGTCCACCTTGACCACCAGCGTGTTGCGGATGCCGTAGATGGCATCGTCACTGACATCCATCGTGAATGCCGTGTAGCCGCAGTGATGTTCCCCGATCTTCTTCCCGTTCCAGTAGACTTCGCTCTCATGCGCCGCCCCGTCAATCGTGAGCAGCAGACGTTTTCCGCTCCATTCTTCTGGAATGAAAACATCTCTGCGGTATCCGCTGACCATCTGGTAAACAGATTCATCAAAATAGTGAAGCGGTGTCTCCTTTACCGTATGCGGAAGCCGTACCGGAGTCATATTTCCCACGTCGAAGCCATCGCCCAACATTTCTTCTGTAAATTGTTCCGAAAACTTCCAGTCGTCATTTAAATATACTCTGTTCTCCATGTTCTACCTTCGCCTGCCACCTTCCTGCATTGCCACGCGTTTATCCCTCCGCCTCCGGCACCACGATTCCGTTTACCAGAATCGAAACCACCTCATCGAGCGCTTCCAGATAAGAAAGCCTGCTCTGAATCAGAATATCTCTCTGGAAAAACTGTTCTACCGTGGCCTCCAGCATCATCTTTACGATCGGAATGCTGACCTTGCGGACCACGCCTTCCGTCATTCCCTGCTCCAGAAGCTGGA
>OJOJ01000362.1_pt1 | contig 14820 bp, 11 predicted proteins | sample 1598041 | NCBI WGS metagenome assembly OJOJ01 (sample SAMN01915218, study PRJEB22387) | human gut metagenome | isolation source: stool | host: Homo sapiens | place: USA
TGGCACGGGCTGCCCCCGCAGATGATGTCTACAGGCGGCAGATACGCACCGTTCAGTTTTGTGATGTCTCCCATTTGCTCCATGCGTGGGAAACGGATCTTTGATACCAGTATGGGGAACGGTTCGATCTCGCTGGCCCAGATTGGCTCGATGCCGCACCGCACCGAAGCCAGAGGAAAGCCGGAGATGCCATCGAACAGGCTCCCCATCGTAAGTTTTCTTGTTGACTGTGTCATTTCATACACACCCTTTTATTTGATTGCCGCGGCGATGGTCCTCGTCACATTTACCGCAGACTGTGCCGTATAAACGGCGCTCGTAATATTGGCCTTTGTTGTGGTGTCCAAGCCGAAGCTGCCGGCGATGCGGGGAACTTCGCCTGCGGAGAGCATGAGCCCAACGCCCATCAGCGCGTGATCCTTGAACACCATAAGTCCCGCGACCAAGATTGTGGACTGGAGAAAGGCGGTCAGGCACAAGCCGATGACCTGCCGCATCCAGCCCATGAATCCATCCAGATAGCCACGCGGGACGCTGAACATATAGAGGGAGCCAACCGCAATTTGAATCAGCAAAATGCCTCCGCGTTTGAGGTTGGCAAAAAACACCTTCAGCACCGCGTAGTCCATAAGGATCACGCAAAAGAGAAGCATAATGGGGCTGGTGATGATGCCGAGACCAAAGTGGGAACTGTTCACTACATCGGCAAGGGTCTGGATCTCGTTGAGCTCCGTAATGATGTCCTGCCCCACCTCACCGATGCTCCGTCCGTAGCCGGTGAGTCCCGTGGAAAAGTTTCCCTGCAGCGATACGGATAAGGCGTAGAGGCGGACGGGGACAACGGTGAACAGGCTCACCGCCAGAAAGCCCTTGATGATGTTCATCCCGCACTGCTGGAGATTGCCCCTGCCGGTGGAGTATTCAATGCCGCACTCAAAGGCGCAGACTACCACGCTGACGGCAAACAACGCCCACGCAAGGCGGGAGAAAAAGAGAATAATGGCGCTGACCCATTCCAGTTCAAAAAGTTCCACGCCCATATTGCCCATGAGGGCAAAGAAATTGCCGAGAAAGCCCACGATCTGCCCGTAGATCCAGTCCACCAGCTGATCCAAAACTGTCGCGGCAACAAAGTTCCAAATAAATATCTTCGCTCACCTCCTCGAAATGCAGAAAGCCGCCGCCCAGATGGGCGACGGCCTTTCATATAGAGTATTTTGTTTTGCATCTGACTGCAGCGCTTACTTGAGCAGCCGCGGATAATCTGTTGTGCCATTGACGATCGCATAAACGTAGACGGTGTCCCCAATCAATTTATAGATGGCAACATAAGTCTTCGTCAGCACAAGTTTACGGTAACCGCTTGCCGCAAGGATCGGGTCCGGATGCGTTTGCCCCATCAGCGGGAAATCCCGCAGACGGTTTATGGTCGTTTTCATCGTACTGTAGATTTTCCGCGCGTAGGGAGTTCCTGCCTCCGTAATGTGATACTTTACGATCTCCTCGAAGTCGTGTTGAGCAGGTGGAAGATAGACCAGTTTACTTTTCGTAGGCACGGAACAGCTCCTCCATTCTTTCGTCAAGCTCCTCCGGCGTGCAGACAGGCTCTCCGCTCAATCTGCTGAGTTCCGCAGCATAAATTTTGTCGCGGTGTCGGAACATTTTTTCCCGCTCCTCGTATGCTGCCATGCTCATATAAACACCGTCATCTTCACCCTTGTTCGTGATGAAGATCGGTTCACCGGATGCCTTTGCCAGCTCGGAGATCTGCGTGTACTCATTCCGCAGAGCAGAGGATGGTCTGATTTGCATAGAAAGCCCTCCTTATCAATTTCTTGATAGTATTATATCAAGATAACACTTTTTGTGCAAGCTTTTTATGAGGCTCCTTGCTAAATACGGGGTGACACCATCTGCCTACTTCCTAATCCAGGACTGTCGCGGCAACAAAGTCCCCAATAAATATCTTCACTCACCTCCGGAAATGCAGAAAGCCGCCGCCCAGGCGGGGCGACGGCTTTCCTTATAGAATATTTTGCTTTAGACCATTATAATGTAGATCAATCGAACATGACCGCATCCGCTAAGTCCTGATTGGTATTGAATATTTCCGTGTCCACGATTGACACGGGAGCATTATGCTTCACAATTTCCGCTCCTGTGAAATTCCATCCACCACCAGAAGCAGCCTCGTTTGTATTCACCATGACCTCCATACCGTTATACATGAATCTTAACCAACCTGCTGCAGTCGTATCTTCTCCTAAATACTCATAATCGTCAACACCAATCAAGGAGAAGAAATCTTCAAAGGACATTTCATCTTCCATGTCCGGAAAGAGTATGCATGCGGTGGTGACAAAACCGGAACATTCCAGCTGGTCTTCATATTCGTTCATAGCCCTTTCAGCATCGCCACTCTGTGCGCCGAAAAAGCAGTAAAGATATTCCGACTCTGAGGCTCCAAAGCATATAGCAGCACTGTCTGGAAATCCATCCGGCCTTACAATCACGTTGCCTTCCGGATGCTCGTTTTTCAGTTCATCAAGCGTTTTCCCGAGGTCATTGAAAAACTCAGGCGTGCTTGTATTATCATAGTCTGAACGGCCCGTTGATGCACCATTCTCCGTAATATTGGAATCCTTTGATGTTTGGTCATCAGGAGTTACAGATGCACAAGCGGAAAACGTAAATAATACAAGCAAAAGCATCGTTGTAATGACGGCATTATGCTTCATAGTATTCTTGGTAGACACAGAACAATTCCTCCATTCTCATTAAGATTCTCTGGTACCTATCTCTCAAATGGTATTTATAGCAGAATTGTGCTTTTAACGCAAGGGTATCTTTGTGAAGCAACCATGTCTGCCTACTTCATCCACATACACTATCCATGCAACCAACCATTGCCTCATCGGTTATATCCGGCAGGAGGGTCCTGATCCGGCTTTTAATTGTTCTCTCTTCTTGGCTCAGATCCCGATGATGTTCCAGATGTATTTCGGCGCAATCAAGCTGAAAATCAGGCAGGCAAATAGGATAGCGGGGCCAGTCCATTCAAACTGACCCCTCTGGCGATAATCAAAGTACGCGCCGCCAAGTTTCACGAAGAATGCGATGGCGAGGATCATATCCAATGCAGGGAACACCACCTTCTCCACCACGCTCTTGATCTGCTTGGCCGCCTCCGTCCATGTCTGCTCCACTGCTCCCGCAACATCCCCGCCCGCAGCGAGCGCCGAGGTGCAGCAGAGAGAGGTCAGGAGCAGAAGTGTCAATGTCAGAATAATCATTTTTCTGTATTTCAAGAAATCTCAACCTCCTTAAAATGTGGATGCCGCCCCTTGCGGAGCGGCATCCGTTGTTAGTCCTTAATAACCGGTGCGAGGCAGGGGCTTGCTGGGGGCATAGACACGGGTGACCCAGCGGGAGGTCGCCATGATCCACTGCCCGTTGTAGACGCCGCCCGCATCCGACGTGTTGACGAACTGCGTACCGCCGGTGAGCTTGGCAAGGGCCTTGCAGTCCACGCGGGGCGCCTCTACCTGACGGAAGTTTGAAGGTACGATACCGAACGCCGCCATGAACTCCGTCACATACTCATTGGAAGCAAGTCCCAGCGCCGCAGGAGAGGCATCCAAGACATAGTTTTTGGATGTACTCAGGTTATCCGCCAGCGTGCGCCAGTTATCACCGCTGAGATTAGTTTTGTACACGATCTTATAATTTCCGGGGGTATTCCACGTGCCGGTGTAAATCTTTTCAAGGCGCACCGCCTTGACGGGCAGGGTGTCACGCCAATAAAAAGATTCAAGCGCCGTGGTAGAGTTGTTGGCAATGTCGGCAAAATTGTAGCGGACAAGCTGCCCCGGCATGACCTCCACGTAGCCGGTTTTCTTGATCGACACATTCGTGTACAGGCTCTTATTGGTCATGCTCGCCTTAACGATCTGACCGGCGTGTTCGATCTCCACCTCAATGGGTGTCTTATCCAGCCCGTAAAACTCCGCCGCCTTGGATTCTACGATTTTGTACCGCGCCAGAGGCAGAGGCTTACTGACCGCCAAGCCGTTTTTATCCGTCTTGATGGTATCCACCAGACGGTTGGTGCGGGCATTGTAAACTTCGAAGACGGTGTTGGGGATCGGCGATCCGGCGGGCCAGCCATTCATCGAGTTGTAATCTTCCGAGATCTTGACGATCTGGATCTGACCGGTGATGGGCGTATTCTTCCACTCGATTTCTGTGGTTTCGCCGGACTTTACATACACGGTCTTTTTCTGCGTGTCGGGGATATATCCCTCGTTTTCCAATTCACGCAGATAAAAACGGCCAGCGGTCAGGTTTTCAAAACGGACATAACCGCGGTCATCGCTTGTTTCCTGCGCAATGGGATTATTTCCGCTGTCATAGAGAATGAAGGAAACGCCATAGATGCCCTCGCCGGTGGCCGAATCGACCTTGTGGATCAGGATACCGGAGATGGCTTTGTTGGTCACTGTTTTGGTCGTGGTTCTACCATCCTCCACGGCGAAATAGATGGGGGTATTGTCCAGCTGGAAGCCCTTGCCTGCCTCGGTTTCCACGGCATAGTAGCTGCCGCTTTCCAGCGGCACATACACGCGGCCGTCCGTTCCGGTGGTGACGGTGTCCACCAGACCGCCATCGCTGACACGGCGGATCTCGAAGGTGGTGTTGGGGATGCGCTGGGTCTTGTCCGCCGCATTCACTTTCACCAGCTCCAGCCCGCCGATGGGAGCATTATAAAAATAGAGGGACTGCGTGTCATTGGGGTTGACCACCACGGTCTGCGTGCGCGTGTTCTCGTCGATGGTGTAACCGGAGATGGATTTTTCCTCTGTCACCACCAGTGTGCCGGTGACGCCCTTGAGAATGATCTGCCCGTTTTCGTCGGTATAGTACAGACCGTTGGAGCTGATTTTTCCGTTTTCGTCGGGGACGAACTCGCCGGTAGCCGTAGTGATTTTGAAGGTAACGCCCTCCAGCGGCGTCTTGCGGTCCAGAGAGGACAGCTTGTTGATAATCAGCGCGCCCTGTCGCTCATTCCAGAAGGTCATGCGCTGGGGAGACTGGCTCTGGTCGATCCTAATGCTCTGCGGTGTCCCGTCCAACACGAATCCATCCACAGATTTGACCTCTTTTGCGGTAACAGTCATGCCGTCGGTCAGACCCTCAATGACGATCTGGCCTGCAGCGTCGGTGGTATAGTAGCCGTTGTTGGGGCCGACTACCGCACCGGAGGAGTCCGTCACAAGGAACTGTACCCCGGCAAGCGGTTCATTTTTCGTGCCGGAAATGTATTTCTGGAGAATCAATGTTGTAGTGGGTTTGTTGTAAAAGGTCAGCGTCTGCGTGTCGTTGGGGTTGACGACCACCGTCTGTGTGCGGGTCGCTTCATCAATGGTGAAGCCCGGAATCGTCTTGGTTTCCGTTGCTACCACGGTGCCGACGACGCTGGAGATGCGAATTTCACCGGATTTATTGGTGTAATAAATGCCGTTGCTGGACAGTTCGCCGTTGGCGTCGGGAACGAAGCTGCCATCCGCGTAGGTGATCTTAAACTCTATGCCCTCCAGCGGCTCCCCGTTGGGGCCGGAGCTGACCTTGCGGATGATGAGATTTCCGGCAGGCTGGTTCAGAAACTGCAAATGCGCCGTTTCGCCGTTCTTGATGAGCGCGTGCTGGGGGCTGTCATCCAGCAGGTAGCCCGTTTTTGCCCGGACTTCACGGGCAATGACCGTCATGCCGGGTTCCAGGCCATCCACCAGAATTTCGCCCGCGGCATTGGTGGTGAAGCGGCCGTTGTCATTGCCGAGATAATGGCCGCTGCTGTCGGTCAAAAGAAACTCTACGCCGGAGAGCGGTTCGTGCTTGTTGTCATCGCTCAGCTTTGTAATGAGCAGGCTGCCCAGCGGGGCATTGCCGAAGCGGAGCGTCACCACATCCTGATCCTCGCCGGAGATCCACACCGTCTGGGGTTCGCGGTCAATGATGTGATTTCCGTCGCTTTCGAGTTCCTGACAGACATAAGTGCCTTTTTTAAGGTTTGTCACGGTGAACGCTCCGTTGGGGCCGGTCACATAAGTTCCGATGATCGTACCGCCAGTACCGGAAGTGCCGCCGCCTAAATATCTCAGTTCAAATCGGCAGCCCTCCAGTCCTTTTCCGGTTTTGGCGTCATATTTGTACACGACGAGGGCACTGTGAGGAACATTGTCCACGGTCACGGTCTTAGAGGTGTTGGCTTCCAGATAGAACTCGGTCACGCCGCTGCCCTGAATGCCGAAGCCATTGGGAGCGGACTCCTCCACCAGCTTGTACCAGCCACGGTTTACATCGGTGAGCGTGATTTTACCATCAGAGGCCGTTGTGAACACACCGAGGTCGTTGATCTCGCCGGTGGTGGTATTGTCCGAGCCATAATAGATGTGGAATTTGGCATTGGAGAGAGGATCACCGGTGACGCTGTTCCGCTTCAGGATCGTCAGGGAGGGTTTGACCGCGTTGAAGAAGGTCACCGTTCTGGTGCAGCCTGCTTCCAGATAGACTTCCTGGGGGATATCAGAGAGAATGACATGGGAAGGCACATTTTTCTCCGTGATGCGATAGCTGCCCACGGGGATGGAAGCGAGAAAGATGCGCCCCGCGCTGTCCGTCGTGGCACTGGTGGAGTAGCTGCCGTCGATCTGCTCAATGAGATAGGTGACGCCCTCGATAGGCTCCCCGTTGGCGATGTTCTTCTTGACAATTTCAAGACCGGGCTTTTCATAGTCAACGAAAGTGACCTCGGAGGTTTTGCCGGGGCGCAGCGCCACGGTCTGCTCGGTATTGGTTACGATGTACGGCTCGGGAACGGATTCCTCACGCACAACATAGACACCGGCAGGAATGGCCGAGAGCGTTGCGGAACCGTCCGTGCCAGTCGTGACGGAGGTGGAATAGCTGCCGGTAACGGACTTAATGGAAAACACCGTGCCGGCAATCGGTTTGCCGCTCATGGCGTCGCGCTTGGTGATCTTCATATCGGGCTTTTCGTAGTTGACCGCCGCAACAGTGTATTCGCGGTCACCCTCAGTTACATCTACGTACACGCTCTTCGGCGTGGGATCAACACAGAAGCCGTCCGGTGCGGAGGTCTCGACAAAGCTCCAAAGGCCGGTCGCGGCGTCCTCAACATAGATCTCACCCTGCGCATTGGTAATGTCGCTGCCGACGATCTGCCCGTTGAAATAGATGCTGAAACGTGCACCGGCGAGACCGGTTGTGGTTCCACCGGCAGTTTTTTTCAGTACGATCTTGCCAACGCCAGCAGGCGGTGCAGGTTCTTCTCCACCGCCTCCGGGCTTATCCTGAGTGACCAGTTTGCGGGGACCATAATAATTGAAGAATGACTGATTTTTGCGGTTACTGGAGATTGCGTACACCGCCCATTTCGCACTCTCGTCCTCCACAATGGATGCAGACTTACCCTGTGCAGTGTACTCTTCAATCTGGCGCTGGAACTCGGCGTCCTCCTGTGCTTTCTGCTCCAGAAGCCAGTCGATGAGGCTCAGATACAGATCATAGGTGTCGGCGTTGGCATAGCCGCCCGCATCGCCGTCTCCACCGGGCTCGCCTTTATAGCTTTGGTGATCCCACACATACGTCTGCACGGCCATAAAAAGCTGGCCAACATTGGATGCCTTGCAGTCGTTGAGGTAGGTCATCATCCATTTGACGTTCTCGACGGTCGCGGCGTCCATTTCACTGAGGCCGCTGTTCGTGACAGCCGACTGCAATACGGCATCTGCGTCTGCACCGGTGCCGGACGTCCATGTAAAGGAATTCAGGTACGAAGGCGTTGCGTAATGATAGCCGAGGCCGCTATCCATGCAGTACACGAGCTTACCGTCCACAAGCGGCGGGCGGTAGCTGTATGGGGTACCGTTGGCGAGCAGGCGCGTGCTCCAATATGCCTGGTTGGTGGTAATTTTGAGGCCGGAACCCGTGTTCGACGCGGCAAAAGCCGCAGTCGGCAGCAGACTCAAGATCGTCACCAGCGTCAAAAGCAGTGACAACAAGCGATGTTTAATTGACTTCATGTCTTTCTCCTTTCCAAAAAGCGCAATAAAAAGAGCAGATCTTGACGACCTGCTCTTGCGTGAAAGTTGATGATTTATTTGTTCGTGGGTGTATCCACCCGAGTGATGGAATAGCCATCGTAGAGGAAAAGCTGGACACAGTACCAGCACGGGTCACCAGTATCATTGACACCTCTTGCCAGCCCGACACCGATCTCTGACAGCTTTGGATTGACCATGTTCTTATGATGAACCGTTGAGGCATACCAATCCGCAACTGCTCGTTCGGCAAGTGTCTGGTCAGACAGCACCCAATCTGCGATGCGATGGATATTTTCGGCCATGTAGGGACAATCCGTGACGGTATTGAATTTTCCACCATTCGGTCTTGTGTGCGAATAGACGGTATGCGCAGCCATCTCATCGGCTCGTACCTGCGCCGCCTGCATGAGTTTGTTGTTGACGCGCAGCACAGCAACGCCATTTTCGCACCGCAGCGCATTGGTGCGGTCTGCGATATCCTGTTTCATGGCATCCACATCATCGGCAGGCGTCGTAGCCTCCGGCTGTGAAGCAGGTCCGCTGGTCTCCGCTTTCACCGGCGCGATGCCGGTGTAGGGCTTGCCGCTCTCTACCTGCACACATTTGGCATCGCCGTCCCAATAAACCTCGAAACCAACAGCCTTGCCGATGTCCCGAAGCCGCACATAGTTGCTGCCGTTGATGACATAGGCTTCCATCTGCGCTTCTTTTCCATCTACGACAACGCGATGGTGACTGCGCTCTGCCATGATCCCGGCAGCATACGCCGTGGTAGTGACGCCCACCAACAGTAGGCAGGTGAGAAAACCGGCTGCAAAACTTCCTCGCTTCATAGTGTGTACCTCCAAATCCTTTGATGGCTTCATAGTATCGCGGATACCGCCGTGTGTCAAAAAATCCGCCCTGATTTTTCAGAGCGGATTTTTAGTTACACTTCGCTGAGCAGGAAGTCCAGCGCCTTTACGATTTTGATACCGTCCACGTCGCTAATAAGGTCGCAGTCCATGGCAATCACGATCTTTTCGTAATTGTCCTGCACAGCTTGCAGCGGCGCAAGCTCCCGTGCGCGGGTTTCGGGGGCGTTCATGTTGTCGGTGACTTGGATATACTTTTTCTCGTTCATCTTCGTTGCGATGAAGTCAATCTCCTTTTCACCGACCTTGCCGATAGCCACCTCATACCCGCGTCGCAGCAGTTCAAAATAGACGATGTTTTCCAGAATGTGTCCCACATCGCCGCCCCGGTTTCCTAACAGGTAGGTGCGGAGGCCGGGATCGACGATATAGTATTTGCCCAGCGTCCGCAGATAGTCCTTCCCCTTGATGTCAAAACGCTTGACCTCATAGAAGATATAGGACTCCAACAGTGCATCAATGTAGGCAGAGATGGTCTGCACCGCAGGCTTGGTCTTTCTGCCATCGTCCAACAGGCCCTCGCTGACAAGGGTGCGCCCGATGGACGCAGCCGAGGTGTTGTTGCCGATGTTGTCAGCCAGAAACAGGATAATTTTGCGGAGCAGCAGCGCGTCGGTGACGGCCCGCTGTTCTTTCCGTTTGCCGCGTTCCAGAATATCCCGCACAACAACAGCGGAATAAATGCCGTCCAGCAGCATATTGGCGCGCTCCTGATCCAGCTCCGCCTCGGCCAGCGCGGGCATACCGCCAAACTGTGCGTAGGCTTCAAACAGGTCTCGCAGCTCATACGCTTCGCCGTCTTTTCCCTTGGCGCGCTGTTTCATAGTGCCGTTAGGGGCTTTGTACTCCTCCAGCAAATAGCCGTGGAAGTCCAAAAACTCACGGAAGGACAGCGGCAGCATCTTGATCTCCACATAGCGCCCGGACAGATACGTGGACAGTTCGGAGGAAAGCAGGTAGGCGTTGGAGCCGGTCACATAAATGTCGCAATCCAGATCCACGCGGAAGGAATTCACGGCATCCTGCCAGTCCCGAACCTTCTGCACCTCGTCCAAAAAGAGGTAGAGCCGCTTACCCTTGGGGGCGCGTTCCGTTACATACTGATAAAGGCTCTTACTGTCCATGTCTGCAAACTGCATGGACTCAAAGTTCATCGAGAGGATCTGTTCCTCCATGACGCCTTGTTCCCGCAGATGTGCCATCATCAATTTCAGCAGGCTGGATTTGCCGCAGCGCCGGATTCCGGTCACGACCTTGATGACCTCCATATCCTGAACGGAAATGAGCTTATCAAGGTACTGCGATCTGTTTTTTAACTCCATGATTCTGTCACCACCTTTTGAAGCCATGATAGCACACCTCCAGCATTAAGTAAAGTTTTTAACATCAATGTGAATAACTTTTTTCTTGTCGAAATTATTCACATCAATACTACTTCTGTCGAGCCTGCACACACCAGCGGTAATCCGGCTGATTCATCACGCAGGTGACAAGGGTGATGATGTTCTCCGTGCTGTCGTTTAGGACGCTGGTATCGTCCACGCCGATCTTACTGACGGAGTACACCTCGTAGCTGCGGGTGCCGAGCTGGGTGGTCAGCTTGATGGTGTCCCCAATGTCAAGGGTGTGAATTTTGCCAAAGTGATTATTCACGCCGCGATTGTGGCCCGCAATCGCCACATTGCCTTCCCAAATGGAGGTGCTGGCAAAATGTCCTGCGCCCTTGCGGAGCGCGTCCGCGTCCGTCCCCTGATACACCTTGACAGACAGACCGAGGGTGGGGATTTTCAGTGTACCGAGGTAGCCGCCGCTGTAATAGAGGTCTTTCGTGACCGCGGTGTACTTCACCGGCGTGTAGGAGCCGGTATTTCCGCTGCTACTGCCCGAAGTCGTAGGCGGCAGGACGGTCACACCGCCTGTGCCGCTGGTCGTTCCCGCGACTGAACCGCTCACAAGGTTTGGTGTCAGCAGCTCTCCGGCATTCAGCGTATAAGAAGTAGGCGAACCAAAAGCAGGTGGGATATAGGCGGCGTTTTTGCTGCGGTCGGTATTTGCAGGCTCGTCCATCGTGACATAAATGGTATCGTCCGAGGTGGGGCGTCCGAACAGTCCTGCGTCCGGGCCGTCAAAGTGATACTCCAATGCCGATGCAGGCATGGAAAAAGCCGCCAGCATACAGCAGGCGGCCAGCAGTGTGGTCAGATATTTTTTCATGCGGCGTACCCTCTTTTCTTATTGATGTAGTGCTTGTAGCCTTTATAACCGGCGTAACCGCATCCGCCCAGCGCCGCAGCTCCCACGGGGATCAGCAGCCACAGCCAGTTAAAGCTACTGCTGTCCGTTGCTGCTTCATTACCGATGCTGGAAAAAACGGCGGTGTAGATCACCGTATCACAGCTTGTGCGGGTGACATCACCCTTGTAGTCTGCCGTGACGGTGTAGCCGGTGGCGTATTTGCTGGTGGCGGTGCCGGTGTAGCTTGCCACAGCGGTATAGCGAATGGGAATGTCATAGCCGTCCGTGGGATCAACAGCCGCCTCCTGCCAGCTTACATCGGCAAGGGTCAGGGTGCGGCCATTTTCATTTACAGACTTGGGAACAAGGGACACATCCGCGTCTGAGAGGTTGGGATAGGTGCGCTCCGCCGTCACCGTGCGGCTGCTGGTCCCATAGCCTACCGCCTCCACCTGAATGGTGGTGTGGTCAAGGGACAGGACACCCTCGTAGCCGTCCTCGGTCTTGACCTCCAGCTTCGGCTCCAGCATTTTTAGAATTTTCGCCATGTCCTTGGTCTTGCTCTCCAGCGTGACCACCTCGATATGCTCCCGCGTGTCCGTTTCTGTCTGGTCATTTTTCAGCAAATCAAGGAGCGTATAGGTGTGGCCCTCACGCTCAAAGTCAGCGGTGGGGATCGTGGCGGGATCGTCCTTCGCGGTCAGGTAGTAGACCTTTTCCAAACGATAGACGCCGTTTTCCTCGCTGGCTCTGACCTCGGCGGGATAGGCGGAAATGCCGGGGAGCGTATCTGCGGCAGAGATCATTGTGGATACCGTATCGGCTTCTGTCATGGGCTCTGCGGCCAGCGCCGCGACACTCATGCTGCACAGCATCAGTGCCGTGCAGAGAGCAAATGCAAGTTTCTTTTTCACATTTCGCCTCTCTTTCTTAACGAACGGGCCTATTCTGCTCCGGCTGCTTGCGCTCCTGCGGAGAGATCTCACGCTGAATGTCATTTTGCAGCTTGCGGAAATACTTTTGCAGGCTGTCCACCACGCCGCGGCGATCTTGCACCTCCATACCGTCAAACACCTGCCCCACGCGGCTCACATCGGGCTGCGGGGTCTCCACGCCGAAATTGCGGCAGAGCATATAGCTGACGCTCTCGGCGTCCATGGCGCAGTCCTCGCGGGTATAGTAGGGATAGCGCCCGTGGTCATGGATGCCAGCGTGGACGATCTCACGGGAGAGCGCCGCAAAGATTTTGCTGTCGATCAGGCGGCTGGATACCGTAATGCTCTGCGTCTTAGGATCATAAACGGCGTCCTGGTACATGGTGCTGCTGGTGACCACGGGAACGGGGGAGCTGTCCAGCAATCGGCGCAGGGCGGCGTCCATTTCCGGTGTATTGTCTTTCAGGCTCAGCGCCGGAACACCGGCCTTGCCGTGGGTCTGGGAAATGTCGAACACACGCCCGATCTTATAGCCGTGATGCTCCCTTCCGTCCTTCACATAGGTGTCTGACACACGGATCTTCATGCCGTTCTCGTCACGGTTGACGCTGCGCCCCAGCCGGTTCCACACCTCCAGACTGTTGATGTAGGTGATCTCCGGGTTCTGCGCCATCGCCAGCATCACATTGGATGCGCTGTATCGCGGGTTGATGGCCTGCGTGTCCAGATAATGCAGATATGCGCCGGGTTCGCTGGTGACGTGCATAACCGCATCGTCGGAAAGCTGCCCCAATTCCTCGCGCTCCGCTGTTTTCTTTGCCTTCCAGTCCTCGTCCCTCTGCTGCTTCTGCTGGATCAAATCGTCTAACTTTGCCATGTTCGTTTCTCCTTCTCAAAATCAATTTATTCCCGCGTAGGCATAGCCTTTTGAATGGCTTCCCGCACGGTGTCCTTGGTGGGAGCTGTGCCATCCCGTTCTGCCGCGGCTTGCAGCGCCATCAGGCGGTTGCGGACAGAGGGGCGGACATCAGCTTTCTCCGCAGCCGGTTCCGTAGACACTCTCGCACCAGTCCCGCGCTTGATTGAGCTGTTCTCGGACGGAGCGCGGGCGTTCTCTTTTTTTGCGGCAGTATCCTCCTTCACCGGGGCAGGATAGCCCATGCGTTCAAAAATGCGGTTGATCTGCTTGGCATCTTTGGCTTTTGCCATAATTTCTACCGTCCCGGTCTTTTCCACCTTATTGACGATGGGATAAAAGAGGACGCCATAGCGTTTGGCCTCCACCTGAAAGCCCTTCAAGTCCTCCTGCTTGACAGAAAAGATCGTCAGCTCCTCGCCGTCGTGGATCAGGCGCTTGAGGTTGGTTTTACCGGCGAGCTTCTGGTTGTCATTGGCAAGGGCGATCAGCAAGGCGGCAAGATTTTTCGCCCCCAGCCCTGCCAGCTTGAGGGCGCTCTCGGTGATCTGGATGCCCTCACGCACCATCAGGTCAGCGGTTTCACCGTTGGTACTCATGCTCGTGTTCCTCCTTGTTCTTTAGATTTTCCTGCCGTTCAGCCTGCGCCTGCTGGCACTGTTGGGATACCCGCGGAATGTCCGATTGTATCCTGCGGCACAGACGCAGCTCCCCGCGCTTTTCCCGCAGGGCGGCAGTCTGCTGTTGGATCTCAGCGCTGTACTTGGCTTGTGCTTCTTCATCGTTGGTATTCCTCCTTTCCTGATAAAGTGGTTTTCTCTGTTCCTCCAGCAAGCGGATGTCCCACTCCAGCACACGGATGCGCTGCTCCAGCTCCGTTACGGTAGTAATTCCGCTTGATAAAAGGTATTTGAATTGCTGCTCATACCGCTCCAAATGAATGACCTCCCGCTTGACGGAAAAGGGCAGCTTGGGCGGCAGCTTTTTCCGCCTGCCCCCACGCAGCAGGTAGAGGTAGCGGAGATAGAGCGCATGAAAGCCGGTGATTTTCTTTTTTCGGACAGTGGCCAGCTTGCCTTTCATGCGGTAACGCTTGACGGCATGGGTGACGGTCGGCGGGGCCATGCCGCCATGCCGCTGGCGGGAGAGCCGCAACAGAATATCCGCTTCGGTGTAGCCCTCGCCCAAACTGTCCAGACGGATCGCCCGCTTTGCGCCGGGGGGCTTGACCGTGGTGTATTTCCGGTTGGGGCTGCGCCGCACCTCGTAGCCGTTTCGTCGCAGGAGCATGAGAAAGGAATCGTAGGTGTAGGCTTGCCCAATGATCGTGTCAATGTCGGCGCGGATGATGCCGCGCACGGTGGGCTTGCCGCCCTGCTCTGCCTTCCACTCGGCGTAATGCTTGCCCTTGCCCTGCGGGGCGATGACGGATAGGTCGTTTTCCCGGCACAGTGCGTCTGAGGTACCGCGCACATCGTTGTAGTAGCTCTCCGGGCTGGAATGATACTTGTGGCCGTCCGTGCGGGAGACAGAATTGACCACGATGTGATTATGGGGATGGGCCTTGTCCAAATGGGTCCCGATGACGGCTTCAAAATCCTCACCAAATAATCGCCGCGCAAACTCGCACCCGATCTCATGGGCCTGCTCCGGCGTCACCTCTCCGGGTGCAAAGGATTGGATGAAGTGGTAGCCGA
>OJOJ01000370.1_pt1 | contig 14620 bp, 12 predicted proteins | sample 1598041 | NCBI WGS metagenome assembly OJOJ01 (sample SAMN01915218, study PRJEB22387) | human gut metagenome | isolation source: stool | host: Homo sapiens | place: USA
TATCGGCCAGGCTCCATGCCGGTTCCAGACTGGCCAATGTCCCAAACATAACCATTCCTCCCACTGCTATACGATAAATGGGGATAGCCCATTTCCGATGAGTTATGTAACGTACATTGGCTTCACCGTAATAATAATTTCCCAAAATGCTGCTATAGGCGAAAAACAGAATTGCCACCGCCACATAAATAGTTCCGATGTTGCCTATTTCATTATTCAGTGCCATTTGAGTAAGTTTTATTCCATTGGCTTCTTTTGTGGAGGCTACTCCGCTGAAAAGAATGATGAAAGCAGTGCAGGTACATATGACAAGTGTATCGGTAAAAACTCCCAATGTCTGAATTAATCCTTGTTTTACAGGATGGGTAACATCGGCACTTGCCGCTACATTGGGTGCGGAACCCATACCGGCCTCATTGCTGAATAATCCACGTTTGATTCCTTGCATTAATGCTATGCCTATACCTCCGCTCAATGCCTGTTCCCAGCCAAAGGCATTCGCTATAATCAATTCAATAACTTCTGGCAAATGCTTTGCATTCACAATTACGATGAAAAGGGATAAAAAGATGTATCCCAATGCCATGACAGGAACAATAATGCTACTTACTTTGGCAATACGCTGAATACCTCCGAAGATGATAACTAATGTGAGCGAGGTAAGTATCACTCCCATTAAGCTGGGAGGAATATTGAATGCTTCCTCGAAAGCAGCGCAAATGGTATTGCTTTGTACTGAATTAAAAGCAAATCCAAAAGTAAAGATAAGCAGAAAGGCAAACAAAACTCCCATCCATGGCTGTTTTAATCCTTTTTTCATGTAATAAGCTGGCCCGCCAACGAAAGAATTATGTCCGTGTACTTTATATAATTGAGCCAATGTGGACTCAATAAAAGCGCTGCTGGCCCCAAAAAGAGCAATTACCCACATCCAGAAAACTGCACCCGGACCACCCAAAGTAATAGCGGTGGCAACTCCTGCTAAATTACCTGTTCCCACGCGACTAGCTATGGAAACGGCAAAAGCTTGAAAAGAGGAAATATGGTGTTCGCGACCTTCTGTCTTGCCGGTAGAATCACCTAATAGACGTACCATTTCTCTTATCATGCGGAATTGTACGAAATTTGTTTTAAAAGTAAACCAAAACGCACATCCTAACAGCATGATGATCAAAATGTAAGTCCAAAGCACATCATTCACTCTGCTGATTAATAGGGTCAGTATATCCATTTTACTTATTCCTTGTTTAATTTAAAATAGAACTTATGTCCATGGAAAACAAGTTCCACTAGACCAAAACGGATAAAGTCTGCTAATAGTTCACAAGTTGTCTTGTGGTTTAATCTGCAAAGTTTGCAACATTGATTTAATGAAAGTTTTTCTTTTTCTTTCAAGACATCCAGTAACCGTTGCTCTCTTTCGGTAAATGTTACAAGTGCTCCTTCAGGTTTCTTGCTGTGTTGCCACATCTTTAGATGGACGGGAGTGGCCAGTATGTTTTCGTCTTTGATGCGGATATAGGCCCATGGCTTATCCATTTCATCTAGGGCATATACAGGTTTAGAAACCGTTTCGTTAATACGTATTTCCAATACAGTCTTTCCTTCTACCTTGTAAGTCTGCGTTTCCAGTTCTACTTTGGGCTTGCAATACATGGTTGCTGCTGCTTCTATCATATATATTTCTTCGTCAGAGCGGACTCCTGCTATTTTGCCATTGTCCTTTACTCCTATTAACAGCCTGCCGCCCTCGGTATTGGCGAATGCGGAAAGGCTACGGGCTATTTTGCGTGCGTCCGAAATCTCGAATTTAAAATCCTGATGACAGTGTTCTCCCTCCGAGACAAGCTGTCGTATGTATTGTGTATCCGTTAATGCTTTCATTTCAATTGCAAAAATAGGAAAAATGAAACATATTGTGGGTATCGAATGATAAAAAAGCCGATATTAGTTTGTCTGTTATCAAGCTTTTTGCTTCATTTGCAGTGGAATAAAAATAATTAGCCTTTAAAATCTATGGGAATAAGAAAAAAATGTTTGATCATTACATTATTATGCTTTTCTAGTCTGATGCATGCAAGTGAATTCATGTTTAAACATTTGGAGGTGAAAGATGGTCTGTCAAACAATCAAGTTCTTGATATCTTTAAAGATTCCGAAGGTTTTATGTGGTTTGCCACAGCTTCCGGTTTAAATCGGTATGACGGGTGCCAGATGACTTTGTTTCGTAGTAATAATGCTGATCCGGCTTCTTTACCTGATAATTATATCAAAAGCATACAAGAAGATTATAAAGGAAACTTATGGATTCTTACCGGTGTGGGTTATGCCATTTACAACTCGGAATCAGAAACATTTAATAGGGAGGTGCATGCATGGCTATATGAAGTCGGTATTGACGGAACTCCAGCATTAGTATATATAGACCATAATAAAAATATGTGGTTTTATATAAAAGGAAAAGGCTGTTATTTGTACATTCCGGAATCTCAATTACTGTATCCGCTTTTGTTTGATACTCATCAGTTGCCAGAAGGTGATATTACGGACATTGTAGAATGTAGCAAGGGAATCTTGTTGGTATATAATACCGGAAGACTTGTTTGTTTGGATACTCGGACAAATGAGATTAAATGGCAGCAGGATGATTTGGTTGGGGAATTGGGAACTGACAAGCAGGGAATTTTCACTCTGTTTGTAGATCGTGATAATGATATATGGATGTACAGTCCGCTTGGAATATGGGTTTATAATCCGGAACAGGAAAAGTGGCTGTCTTGGCTGACAAATATTATCAAGCGTCGGTCTCATAACATGGTCCGTGCTGTATCACAGGATAAGCAGGGGCGTATATGGATAGGAACAGATCAGGATGGCATTGATATATTGGATAAGAAGACAGGGGAAGTGAGGCAGTTGCGGAACAAGACAGGTGATGAACGTAGTTTGCAAAATAATACAGTAATGGTTCTATACGAGGATTCCAGTGAAACTATGTGGGTGGGGACTTATAAAAAAGGAATTTCCTATTTTAATGAGTGTGCTTTTAAATTTGGTGCAGAGTATATGGGAGATATTAGTTGCATTGAAGAAGACAAAGAGGGGTATGTGTGGCTGGGTACCAACGATGTCGGTATCATATATTGGAATTCCGTGACTGGCAACCGGGCTGCTTTTCCACAGAAAGGTATGGATAAACTCACTACTGATGCTATTGTTTGCATTTTGAAAGCCGGTGATGGGAAACTTTGGATTGGTACTTTGGGGGGAGGCCTGATTTGTTATGATAACGGTCGTATTATTCATTATAAAAAAAACATACCGGAACGGCAAAATTCTTTGGCTCATAATAATGTATTGGCTTTGGCTGAAGATAAGCAGGGGATTATATGGATAGGTACATTGGGTGGGGGAGTGCAGAGTTTGAATCCCAAGACGGGTTTGTTCACCACTTATAATACAACTTCGGCCGGCTTGATATCCGATTATGTTTCCTCTTTGTGTATGGGAAAAGAGGGCTCTTTGTGGATTGGCACCGTTCAGGGACTTTCGGAATTGGATATTGAAACTAAAAAAGTGGTTAATCTGGAAGGTACTAAATCTGGTAAGGAATATTTTTCTGATCAGAATATAAGTCAGGTGTATGAGGATAGCCGTGGATTGATATGGATTGGTACATGTGAGGGGCTGAATGTTTATAATCCCAAAACGGATGAACTGATTATATTAGGAGTGGAGCAAGGAGTTTCCAGCCCTATCATTTCTGGAATAGTAGAAGATGGTAATGAAAATATATGGGTGACTACAGCACGTGGAATAACTAATGTTATACCGGCAGTAGATTTAAAAACAGGGCGCTATATTTTTCATAGTTGTGTTTATGATGACAAAGATGGTTTGCAAAATAGTGGGTTCAACCTGCGTTCCATTAAAAAATTGTCTTCTGGAGAAATTCTTATGGGAGGGCTGTATGGTATTAACCGCTTCCGTCCGGATGATATAAAATACAATAAAAAATGTCCCAGCGTGATGTTTACCCGTTTGTTCTTGTTCAATGAAGTAGTAGGGGTGGGGGAGGAATATGAAGGTAGGGTGATTTTGGATAAGGCGTTGAACAAGGTAGATCAGATAAAATTGAGTTATGAGCAGAATATGTTCAGTGTACAATTTGCTTCTGATAACTATATTTTGCCGGAAAAAACGGAGTATGCTTATAGGCTGAAAGGTTTCAATGAGGATTGGATGACTACTACCTATGACAAAGTGACTTATACTAATCTAGCTCCCGGAACTTATATGCTGAAGGTGAAAGCAGTCAACAGTGACGGATATGGTGGAGATGAAGAAGCTTCATTGAAAATTGTTATCTATCCTCCTTTTTGGCGTTCCGTTTGGGCATATATTGTTTATAGCCTTTTGGTGGTTGCTGTATTGGTATTGGGATGCTATTGGGTTCTGCGTGGAGAACGGAATAAATTTAAGATACAGCAAATAAAGCAAGAAATAGAGAGGAATCAGGAGAAGGCAGATATGAATTTGAAGTTTTTCACTCATGTCAGCCATGAACTACGTACTCCGCTCACTCTTATTATCTCACCGTTGGAAACGCTGATGAAGGAATATCAATCGGATGCTGTTCTGATGGATAAATTAAATATAGTGCAACGCAATGCGGTAAGGTTGTTGAATCTTGTAAATCAGTTGTTGGATTTTAGGAAAATTGATGTGAATGGATATTATTTAAGTTTGTCTGATGATGATATCATCTCTTATATTCATACGATTTGTGATTCTTTTATCTCTTTGTCTGAAAAGAAAGATATTTCTCTCATTTTTCATTCAGCAGTTCCTTCGTTGAATATGTTGTTTGATGGGGATAAAATGAGGGAAGTGATGATGAATCTGCTTTCCAATGCTTTAAAATTTACTTGCAATGGTGGACGAGTTGATGTGTCTGTCGGTTTAGTAGAAGGACAGGATTCTCGGAAAATGCTGGAAATCAGAGTGGCTGATACAGGTGTCGGCATTAAAGAAGAAAACAGAGAACGCATTTTCGAACGTTTTTATCAAGTGGATAATCCGGATATGAATATCTCAGATGGCGGAGGTGGTCTAAATATTGTACGTGATTTTGTCACGCTTCACGATGGCACGGTGAACGTAATGGATAATACCCCTGTCGGTTGTGTTTTTATTATCCATATTCCAGTAAAACGTTCTGGGGGTAAACCGATGAAGATAGAACAGGTGCAAGTTGTAGATAAGTCGGTAGAAGATATTTCCACACTTCAAGTTCCGGAGTCTTATGTGGCGTCTAATGTCGGGGAGGAATCGAAAGAAGAACTGAACCATATAATAACAATAGAAGGACTGGAGGAGGATATTCGAAGATTAGAATCTGGTAATACGGAAGAAATTGCAGAAGAAAAAAATATAGAAACAATCTCTGCCGTTGCTCCACAAAGAGCAACGGTGATTCAATTGATTGAGGGTGAGGATAATGAGATGATAACTCATATTATTCCACCGGAGGAGTTGCCGGAAATGGTGACTGCTGTTCCTGAAGAAAAAAGTGAACAGAAGTTGAAAACGGTTTGGAATCATGCTTATATTGATTTCAAACCTAGTGGGACTGCCATAACTTCGATGGATGAAAAACTGATAAATCATGCTGTGAAATATGTAGAGGATAATATTGCACGCAGCGATTTGTCTGTAGAAGAGCTAAGCAAGGAATTAGGGATGAGCCGCGTTCATTTATATAAAAAGTTATTGGCTATTACCGGTAAGACTCCTATCGAGTTTATTCGTATAATTCGTTTACAGCGGGCTGCCCAATTACTCCGTGGAAGTCAACAGAATATTTCAGAAATAGCCTATCAGGTGGGTTTTAATAATCCGAAATATTTCAGTCGATATTTTAAGGAAGAATTTGGTATACTACCTTCGGCTTTTCAATATAGACAAGGCAGATAGTTCTCAATTTTATAGTGTCATTTAAAGTGTGTATCGGAGTTTCGTCAACAGACATACGTTCTGTAACAGATTTCATCTATGAGTAAAAACAATTCCATTTTATTATTGTTTTTATTAATAATAGTCATACGTTAAAATCAATATAGAATGGAACATACAGTTATACATGACGAGAAAGTAGACCGTTTCGAAGTATTTGAATCGGGACAAATCGCCTATTTGCAATATGATGAAAAGAACGGAGTTTTGGATATCCTTCATACAATAGTTCCCCCACAGTTGGAGGGGCAGGGAATAGCTCAGGCTTTGACCGAGGCCGCTGTGAGATATGCTTCGGTCGTAGGGCTTAAAATACGTCCTACTTGTTCTTTTGCAAAAATGTTTTTTACCCGGCATACCCAATATAAAGACATGTTGGTGGAGTGAGAAATAAAATCAGACACGGATTGTATAAAATGCCGTGTCTGATTCGTTTTTAACTCTCTTATCTTTATATATATTTAATCACATTGTTTGTGGGTCATAATATCCAATACTAGTTTATCGGTTTCATTCATACCTTGTGAACCGATTCTGGTAAGGTTGCGGATGCTACGGTCCACATCATTATCAATGATACCTTCTACAGAAGATACGCATTTATGTTCCATCGCTAATATGGCTGAAAATACAGCGGTAGAGACACCGCTGCTTAATTTCAGAGCACAACTGGGCTTGGCTCCGTCACAAATCATGCCCGTAAGGTTGGCAATCATGTTTTTCACCGCCGCCGCGACCTGCCCGTAGTCGCCGCCCATCAGGTAGGTAATGCCGCAGCTCGACCCCGTGGCGGCCACCACGCAGCCGCACAGGGCCGACAGGCGGCCGAGGCTCTGCTTGATATAGATCACCGTGAGGTGGCTCAGCACCAGCGCACGGATCGTCTGCTGTTCGGTGGCTGCGGTCTGCTCGGCGTAGACCACCACGGGAAGCGTCGCCGCGATGCCCTGGTTGCCGCTTCCCGAGTTACTCATCACGGGGATCATCGCCCCGGCCATGCGGGCGTCGCACGCCGCGGAGGTATAGGACAGTATCCGCGAGAAGATGCTGTCGCCCATAATCTTCCGTTCTCGCTCGCAACGGAGCGTACGCCCTAAGCAGTGGCCGAACTCCCCGGCGAAAGCCTGCTCGGCGGCGGCCTTGTTCAGGCGGCGTGTTTCGAGGATGAAGCGCAGTTCGTCGAGGGGCGCCGTCGTGGCGAACTCCCACACGCGGTGCAGCGTGAGGGGTACTTCGCCCCCATCCTCTTCGGCCGCCGAGGCCGTACGTTTGTCGAGCGTCACCTCGCCGTCGCGCTCGAGGTATACGAACGAGGTATGGCCGCCCGCGATCACCGCCGTGGCACAGTGCCCGGCGCCCCGGGCCTCGACCTCGATATAGAGTTTCTCGGCGATACCCTGCTTCAGGTCGATACATACGCGCTTTTCGTCGATATACCGGCGGCCCTGCTCCACGGCCCCGGGCGTCACGTCGCGCAATACCTCCAGCCGGTACTCCGAACGGCCGACGAGCGCCCCGAGCGCCACGGCGATCGGCAGGCCGATCATCCCCGTACCGGGGATCCCAACGCCCATGGCGTTCTTGAGGATATTGGCGCTCAGGCGCACGGCGACCTTTTCGGGACGCGAGCCGAGCAGTTCGGCTGCACGCGCCGTGCACAGCGCCACGGCGATCGGTTCGGTACACCCGATGGCGGGCACCACTTCGCGGTTGATGAGGGCGATGATACGCTTTCGTTCGTTCTGGGACAACATGGATGTTTTTTTACGGATGTTACAAAGATAACTATTTTTCGCTATTTTTGCATCCGACAAGCAAGACGCCGCCATGGAAAATCCGAAAAAACGCAACTGGAAAGTTCTCACGAGCGAATACCTCGCCCGCAAACCCTGGTTTACGGTACGCCACGAGAGCATCGAACTGCCCGACGGGCGCCGCATACCCGACTACTACGTCTTCGAATATCCCGACTGGGTGAACGTCATCGCCATTACGAAAGAGGGGAAATTCGTCTTTATCGACCAGTACCGCCACGGGCTGGGCGAAACGGACTATGAAATCCCGGCGGGCGTAGCCGAGCCCGACGACGCCTCGATGCTGGCCGCGGCACAGCGCGAACTGGCCGAGGAGACGGGGTACGGCGGCGGCCAGTGGCGCGAGCTAATGGTCGTGGCGCCCAACCCCTCGACGCAGAACAACCTGACGTACTGCTACCTGGCGACGGGCGTGGAACGCCTGGGCGAACAGCACCTCGATGCTACGGAGGACATCCGCGTGCACCTGTTCTCGGGCGCCGAGGTTCGCGACCTGCTCGAAAGCGGCCGCATCCGGCAGGCACTGATGGCCGCACCCCTGTGGCGTTACGCCGCGGAGTACGGCCTTTAGCCCCGAGGAAGACGGCCGGAGATACGGCCGTACCACGCTATTCGCAGGATGGAGCCCCCCGCCGGGTAGGTTTTTCCGGATTTGCGCGGAATTTGCAGGGTGAGGGGAAACGGAAAACAAAACCTTGCACACCATGTATCTATCCATCGCCATCAAACTGCTGGTCGGAATGCTGGGCGTGATCTTTTTCCTGCGCATATCGGGGAAGACCCAGATGGCACAGCTCACACCCCTCGATTCGGTAAACTCGTTCGTACTCGGGGCGCTGGTCGGCGGCGTAATCTACAACCCCGACACCCCGGTATGGTATCTGGTATTCGCCTTCGCGGTATGGACGGCGGCCAACGTCTCGCTGCGCTACCTGATGCGCTTCCACCGCATCCGCAGGGCGATCAAGGGCGACTCGGTGATGCTCGTCCGCGACCGCCGGCTGGTGATGCGCGAATTCCGCCGCAACGGGCTCGAAATGGAACAGTTCCGCACCATGCTGCGCGAAAACGGCATCTTCTCGATGTTCGACGTCGACGACGTGCGTTTCGAAACCAACGGGCGGATAACCATATCGCGCCGCAACGAACCGCCAGAATCGTACCTGCTCGTCAACGGGGGCAAGGTCATGGAAGACGCACTCGAGCGCAGCGGCAAGGGCAAGCGGTGGCTCCTGCGCCACCTCCGGCAGGCGGGGTACCCCGATGCGGAAAAACTTTTCTGCGTGGAGTGGACACCGGGACGCGGATTCTATATCGTCCCGCTGGAGGAACCCGACGGCCGGGATGCGGCAAAGGAAACGCTTTCGGCAGACTAAGGACGGAACAGCCGGAAACGGCCTTCAGGACAACACCGGGGAACGCGCCTTAGACAGCCCGTGCGAAAGGCCGTGACCGAACCAAAGCCGGGGCGCGCCATCCGACCGGCCTTAGCCGCATCTGCGGACAAATAAAAAAGGGACGGCCTAAAAGCCGTCCCTTTTCCATTCCAGGGGCACACCGCTATTTGCCCACCGTCTGCACCAGCGCAAGGAAGTAGCGGCCGGGGTCAAGGCCGAGGGTCTCGAGCAGCTCGGCCTCGGGGGCACTGCCGCGCGTGATCGACTTCAGGCCATGGCCCGCGGTGTAGAGGTTGACGTTTTCGGCATAGCCCGCGGCATCCTGCCCGCAAAGGTAGCGGACATGCCCGGCAGGAATATTCTTACCTTCATAGACCGACATGTCGGCCACATAAGCCAGATTGAGCGGCGCCGTGAACACGAACGGCTGTGCCCCGGCAAGGTTCCGGTGGTCGCCCTCCGTCACGCGCACCAGTTTCTGCCCCTTGGCATCGTAACGGTAAACGCCCTCGGGGAAAAACGCATAAATGCGGATGGGATACAACGCCAGTGCCGAAGGTGCCGTGAGCCGTCCGTCCTGCGGGCGGTTGATGCCGCCGGCCGCCCACATCACGCCCGACAACTCCTCGAGCGAAAGGGCTTCGGGAGCATATTCACGCCAGGAACGGCGGTTTTGCAACGCTTCGTTGACCGTCATGCCCGATTTCGGGTCGGGCTTCAGGAGTGCGATCTCCGGCCCGTGCTTCACCGCGGTCTTCGTTTCGGGGGTCTGTGCCTGCTCCCCGGCCGTCTGCGTGCCGCCGCATGACGCAAGCAGCAAGGCCGCACATGCAAAAATCTTCATAGTCATCTCTTCTCAATTTTACAGGTTTCCGGACAAATATAAAAATTCAGCCGGAAAAACGCTATCTTTACACCGAAAAAAATCTGCCGCGAACATGAAAACGACAAGCATTTACACCCTCTTTTTCTCGCCTACCGGGACATCGCGGAGAATCGCCGCAGCCGTGGCGCAGGGGATGGCAGGGACGAAAGGGAGAGCCACGCGGGCGTCCGCCGGAGACAACACGGCACCAGAGCCCCCTGCCGGGCAAACCCCGGAAGCGGGAACCGCCGCGGCGGCACCGGAGCCTGCCGCCGGGAACAGAGGCGAAACGGCAAGCGTGCACGGGGCACCGGCTGTCACAGCCATCGACCTGACCTACCCCGCCGGACAACCCGCTCCGCTGCCGGCTGGGGCCGTCGCCATATTCGCCGTGCCGGTTTACGGAAGGCACGTGGCACCCGCAGCCCTGGAACGCCTGCGGGAGATCCGCGGCGAAGGCACTCCGGCCATCGTCCTGGCCGTCTACGGCAACCGCTCGTTCGGCACGGCCGTCGCAGAGCTCGCCTCGTTCGTCGCGGAGCGGGGATTCGTGCCCGTAGCGGCAGGGGCATTCGTCGGCGAGCATTCGTACAGCACGCCCGAAACCCCGATCGCACAGGGACGCCCCGACGCGCAGGATCTGGCTGCCGCCACGGCATTCGGGGCTCAGGTGCGCGAAAAATTAGCGAAAACAGGGTCTTCTCCCGGCAGGAACCCGGAAACGGCATCCGACACCGCAGCAACCACCCGGACAACCCAAACCGACAGCATGGATGCAGCCAAGGCCCCCGCGACGGGCGCCCTTGTCCCCATCGACCCCGCGAAGCTGCGCGAACCGCGTACACCGCTCCTCCCGAAGCTGCGCTTCATCCGGTTCGTACTGGGCTACCGCCGCCGGCAGAAACGCAACCCCGTCGTCCTGCTGCCCGAGGGAGATGCCGCACGTTGCACGCAATGCGGCCGCTGCGTCGCACTGTGCCCCACGCAGGCCATCGCACGCGGCGACGAGCTGCACACCGACCCGGCACGCTGCATCCGCTGCTGCGCCTGCGTGAAAGGGTGCGCATTCGGTGCCCGCACATTCCGCACGCCCTTTGCAGCCGCCCTCGCCCGGAACTTCGCGCGGCGGAAACCGCCCGTAACCTTATTATAACCCTTATTGCAACATGATCGAACACCTCACACAACCCTCGCCCGCAGAACTGGACGCACTGACCGCCCTCTGGGAGGCCTCCGTGCGGGCGACGCACGATTTCCTCAGCGAGGAGGACATCCCCTTCTTCCGGCAGATGGTTCGCAACGAAGCGCTTCCGGCCGTAGATCTGTATGTCACACGGGACACCGGCGACAGAACAGACGGGACAGACGGGCCTGGCGGGACAGACGGGAACAGGGGATCGACCGCGACAGGCCCAACGGGCGAAACAGGACGCGACAGCCGGGCAAACGAGTTCGGCGGATTCACCGCCTTTGCAGGCGTCGCAGGCGATATGCTCGAAATGCTGTTCGTCGCCCCCGGAATGCGGGGCAAGGGATTCGGCCGGCAACTCGTGAACCACATCACACGGCACTGCGGCGTGCGGCGGGTCGACGTCAACGAGCAGAACCCGCAGGCCGCGGGTTTCTACGAACGGATGGGATTCCGCACCGCCGGGCGCGACGCAACCGACCCGTCGGGCCGGCCCTACCCCATCCTGCATATGGAACTCGGACACGCCCCGCACACAGGGCTCGTGCCGATTCCGAGCCTGCTGATCGACCGAATCGACATCGACTTCCGGGCCGAAGTGCCCGGCACGGATACGGAAAAGCAGCCCTAACGGAAAGTGCTGTCCGACAAGCCCGGTTCTTACGACTTCACCCCCGCCCGAGTTATCTCCGGCAGGGGTGATTTCCATTTTCGGGGAGCGAGCCGACAGCCCGCTCCGCACCATCGGCGGTGAAGCGGTGAAGGACAGGATTCCCGAACAGGGGGGGGGAACGGCGCTATCGCATGTATCCCGTAACGGTCAGCGGGGCATCGCCCACCTCGGCCGTGACCTCCGTCGTTTCGCCGCGGGCGTTCTCGTAGCGGAACGTATAGGACTTGCCTTTTTCCAGCAGGAACCTCAACGCATCGTTCATGTCCTGCCTCGGCCCGGCCGTGCGGCCTCCGCCCATCTGCTCGGCACCGCAGAAGACATCGACATTGGCCGCCACGCGGGCGTCCGAGCGCCCTTCGTGCGCCGCACTGTCGTACATCACAAAAGTCACCGTCGTATGCCTTCCCTGCGCCACGAGGGTATGCTCGTAGGCCGCATAAAGGTCGCGGTAACGCTGCGAGACGTCCACCCCGTGCACCTCACGCGAGTCCTCGCTCCACACCATCGGAAACCAGTCGCCGGTGGGCCGGAACGACACGGCGAAGATGCCGTGCATACGGTCGTCGAGGCCCGCCCGGCATCCGAAAGAAACCAGGCATGGTCGAGCCCCGAAGGGTAATATTCCGTGAAATACCAGCGGCCGCCGATCCATACCTCGACCCAGCTGTGGTTGCCGCGGTCGTCGTGCCACGCGGGCGTCCCGGCGAAACGCGCCGGGATTCCCGCCGCGCGCAGGGCGTCGACCAGCAGCACCGAAAGCCCCGTACAGGAGGCCATATGCTGCCGCATCGACTCGGCAGGGCTCTGGTTGGTCTTTTCGCGGGCGGTGTTGTACTCCACCCCGACGTCGGCCGCGATATTCCGGTTCACGGAGTCGATCGCCGCGCGGATGTCGCGGCAAAGCGCCACGCGCCGGGCGAAGCGCGGGTAGAAATCCGCCCGCCAGCTGTCGCGCACCTCGTCCACGGCGGCATAGGGCAGTACCTCGTTCAGGAAGACGGAATCGGGCAGCGCACGTGTCCAAGGGTAGTCCCGGCGGGCACGGTAGGCATATTCCACATTCTCGCGCAGCAGGTCGAGGCGCATCGTGTCGCGGTCGCCCCGGGGCATGTGGGCGATCAGGAAGGCCATTCCTTCGCGCTGCTCGCGCGGGGTTTGCCGCAGCAAATTCCGCAGGCTGTCGGCGCGCGGGCAGCCGGCCAGCGCGGCATCCAGCAGCGGTTCGTATCCGGCGGGGACACCGCAGCCGTAACGGCCGCAGGCACAGAGACACGCCCCCAGCAAAAGGAAGATGATGCGTTTCATGGTTCGAGCAGGGTAAGTATTTGTCGGATGAGCCGTTCGTCGGCACAAAGAAGATCGTATTCGGAAACATCGCCGCAGCCGCCCATCGAAACATGCGGGTTGCGGAAAACCATGCCGCCCGGACGCACGCTGCGAGCGCTAAAATGCACGGCATCGACGCCCGTGGCCGCCAGCTGCCGCACATTCGAGGGGTTGACGCCGCTGCCGGCCATCAGTTCGATGCGCCCGGCGGCCTGCGCCACCAACGCCCGCAGCGTGTCGATGCCTTCGACGGCCGTATTGCGGCCCCCCGAGGTCAGGATCCGGCGGCATCCGGCAGCCACCGCCGCTTCGAGCGCCTCCTCCAGGTCGCACGCCATGTCGAACGCCCGGTGAAAGGTGGTCTGCATCGGCCCCGCCTCGGCGACCAGGGCAGCCGTACGCTGCACGTCGACCCGCCCGTCGGGGGGGGGTGAGCACGCCGAAGACCACGCCGTCGGCGCCACATTCGCGGGCGAAGCGCACCTCTTCGAGCATTTGGCGGAATTCGGTATCGGAATAGAGGAAATCCCCGCCGCGGGGACGCACCATCACGCTGAGCTGCAACCCTCCGATACGGCGCGCCATACGGATGGCGGCAGCCGAAGGGGTCGTGCCGCCCTCGTAAGGGGAGGCACACAATTCCACGCGCGTGACACCCGCACGGCGGGCAGTCTCGCACGCCTCGACGCTGTAGGCGCAAAGTTCGGTCGTCATACGGCAAAGATAAAAAATCCGTACCGGAAAAACAAGCCCGCGAAAAAGCCGGCTGCCGCGGCAGAAAAAGGCACGGGAAATCCCGACCGGCACATGGCATACTCCCCGCTCCCGGGGCAGACGGTCAGCGCAGCACGACGGTGACGGACATCGGCCCGTGGGCGCCGAATACCAGCGCCTGTTCGATGTCGGCCGTCTTCGAAGGGCCCGACATGAAACACCCGTAGGCGAAGTCCCCGACTTCGGGGCGCACGACGGCTTCGTGCATCGTATCGACCAGCGCATCGCGCGGGATGACGACCATCAGCGCCGTGGCGCCGAAATAGAGCGCCTTGTGGCGGATGTCCTGCGGGATCCACACGGCACCGTTCTCGGCGACGCCGAACGCCCCCGAAACGACCCCCAAGTCTATGTCGACCAACTCGCGCGGGTCTTCGACCCGGTCGGGATTCACCGTGGCGAGCGTCACTTCGGGCAGTGCCGAAGCGACACTCTTCGCATCGGGGTAGCAGCGGCGTACGACCTCATCGAGCGTCGTTGCCCCGTCCAGCCATACGGCCTCGCCCCCGGCCGCCCGGAGCCGCTGGGCGAACATCGCCGCAGGGTCGTCGAAATGCTGGGGTTCGT
>OJOJ01000382.1_pt1 | contig 14346 bp, 20 predicted proteins | sample 1598041 | NCBI WGS metagenome assembly OJOJ01 (sample SAMN01915218, study PRJEB22387) | human gut metagenome | isolation source: stool | host: Homo sapiens | place: USA
TTATCCACCACCTCGTAAACCAGGTGGTGCAAACCTTTTTCTCCGATGTCGCCGATATACATGGCCGGACGCTTCCGGACCGCTTCCAGACCTTCGAGGACCTGGATGTTGGAGGCGGAATACTCCTCTTCCTGCTTCTTTATCTCTTTTCCTTCAGTACTCATATTGACCTTAAATATATCGTACAAATATACGGAAAAGTTTCGTAAGATGCAATAATCAAGCACCCCTTTGCCATTGATTTTTGCCGCAGCCGGATTTGCGGGGTGCTTATTCGGGCGAAATATCGGATACCGGAAGCGTAGCCGGATCAGTGGATAAGAGCTTTGATAACATCCCGATCGACGTCGGAGAGATCGATCGGCTTGTGGGTCGGTTGCGTGTATCGCAATCCGCTGATGGTGGCGACTCCCTGTCGGCCGTTTCGGGTGACATAGATGAAATAACCGTACCGGAATAAATCTTCGACCGAAAGTACCGGGGACTGAAACATGATTTCGAACAGCTTTTTACCCGTATGGTCTATGGCTATAAACTTTCCTTCGTCTGTTTCCACGATCCCGATTCTGTTTTCACTTATGATGGGTGTGTGGCATCGGGCGTATTTCCCGAAAGGGACGATTGGACGTCCGGTCGCATTTTCATATCCGACCAACCGTCGGCCGTTTTTCCTGATTTCTTTGCGGTATAATATCGGCCGGGGAATTTCGAATGTTTTGAGAACGGCCTGTATGCTGCCCCGGGAAAAATTTACGTCGCAAATGAAATCTACTGTTTTCAGACTGTCGGCGATTGCAGTTTTCAGTCTTTTTTTAGCGGCATCCGAAGCATCGATGATTCCGCTTTTATGAGCTACTATCAAGGGCTGTATGGTAATGGGGTTTCCGGATGGATCCGGGAGGATACGCATCCAACAGGTCCACAGCCCGTCCGTGAATTGTGCGAATTGCATGTAGTCGAAGTGCAGAAACAGCGGATCGCCCAGCATCGGAGAGGGGCAGGGAAAGGAAGGATATGTCCAATTCGTATAGGTCAATCGCCCCTCCTCGAAAACGAATATGGGTTTCGTTCCGTCCTGGTAGAATATGCCTGATATAGGAAGTGTGCCTGAATAGAAGGTGGCCGGATAATAACCGGTATGGTCGCGGACGAAAATGCCGCTGAAATCTATTTCGGAGTAGTCTGAATTGCGTATCGTGTGATCCCGGTAGAGTTTGTCGTCGATCAGTCGCCAGTAGGAATGGTGTTCGTGATCACCGTCTATGTAGATAACGAACCCCTCTGCGGTAGGCTGATGAATAAGTGCCTGGAATTTTTTTTTCGAATGCCCGGTCGTCGCGGGCCAACTCGTCCAGCGGAGTGTCGTCCAACCAATGTAAGTCCAGTCTGAGCGTATCTGTGCCGATGATAAGACTGTCGGCTTTTGCCGTGGTTATTGGGGCCACTGCCGCCAATAACAGGAACAACCGGAAAAGAGTGCGGAGTTTCATAACCCAAACCTGTTTTTTAGTCGAAATTATCTGTGTCCGGCAATGATGAATTTAGGTTTCAGGGTTTCCGTCTGTGCGGGTATTCGCTAAATATCCTGCAGCATCGTTTGTACCGGAACCTCCTTGATCTTGCCTTTCGAGAAGAGGATCGTGCGGGACGGATATTCTTCGATGAGGGCCGTGTTGTGCGTGGACATGACTACGGCGCAACCTTGACGAGCGATTTCCTGGAACAGCCGAATGATGCCTTCGGCCGTCAGCGGATCGAGGTTGCCGGTAGGTTCGTCGGCCAAAAGCAGGCGGGGACGGTTCAGCAGGGCGCGGGCGATGACCAGACGCTGCTGTTCGCCGCCGGAAAGCTCGAACGGCATCTTGTAGCCTTTGGCTTCCAGCGATACGACCTTGAGTACCTCGTCGATCCGCTTGCGGATTTCTGATTCGTTTTTCCATCCCGTTGCCTTCATTACATAGTATAGGTTCATGAAGACGTTCCGGTCGGTGAGCAGTTGGTAGTCCTGGAAGACGATGCCGATTCTACGTCGCAGCATCGGAATCTCCCGTCGTTTGAGTTTTCGCAAGTCGAAGCCTTCCAACTTGCAAAACAGAATATTCATCTGCATATTTACCGGCAAGAAAATCAATTAGTGCTTTGCCATAGCCCTTTCCCTGATTTTCCGGATCGACTGCGATATTCTTGATTTCAAGTATTCCGTTACCTTCATCAGTAACAACACATTCAGCTTTTACATTATCGTCTTCAAGCACATACATAGTACCTTTTTCAATATAACGGTCAATCATATTCTCTTGTTCATCAGCTAATAACAATAATGATATAAATTGCTTTTTATTTTCGTTTACTTCTCGAATTATCATATCGTTTACTCTCTCAAACAGGAAGTTGCCTGAATATTATTTTTCGTTGACGAGTTTGCCTGTCATGTGTTCTATTTTTATGGCAAACAACTGTGTCCGTGATGCAGAACGTTCCATTTCTTCCTCAATCTCATCTGTAGTTGGATAATATTTTGCTGCTAGCTTTCTCAGTCGATCCTCAAAGATATTATTTTCTGTTACCGGCTTCACCTTTCCAAACACAACAACGCTTGTCGGATTCCATTCCCAATGACCTTCTTTTTTGAATCCCTGATTCCAAACAGTCAAGCAAACCTTATCGCATCTGTTCACTGCATCAGCCTTATGTCCTTCTTTTGCTCCATGAAAATAAATGATGTTGTCTGCCTCGTCATAATAGAAATTAATTGGTATTGTATATGGGTATCCTTCATCACCGATTACCGAAAACGCTGCCCTCTTCTCCTCCTTCAACACCTTTTTACATTCTTCTGTTGTTATCTGCTGCTTAAATCTTCTCATTTCTCTGAACATGTCAATCTCTCCTTACTTTATTATATTTTGCTAGGCGTTTGCGAAACGCCAAAAGCCGCATAAATACGGCATTTTTTTGTTGTTAAAATAAAATATCTCCTCAAGGTTTATGGTAAAATAGAGTTGCGAAAAACTATAAACCAATCCACCAAAAGGAGATATACCTATATGATAACACATAAGCAGCTCACTTTGGCAGAAGTCTGCTTATCAAATTCTTCTGCGTCCTGCTCATCTACAAGATAGCCTTCCGGTGTTGCATACTCTCCAGTAATCTCATCAAGATAACAAGGTACAAGCTCTTTACACAGAAAGAATGATGCATCTTCTCCCCCTGGCAATCCATGATAACGGATACCATACTCGCTTGCCTGCCTGAATCCACTCTTCCCATAAAAATCAATATTTTCTTCAAAGCATAATGCACCACAGCCTAGCTCTGCTGCCTTCTCCAATGAATAATCAAGCAGGATTTTTCCATATCCTTTCCGTTTATATTCGTTTTTCTTCTAAACGGATTACTATATTATTTTTCATAATCTGATTCTCCTTCACTTCAACTCTTGAACCAAGCTTTTTATAGCTGATACAAATCCATCTTTTACCTTGTCGCTTTCTACTCTCCAAAGTCATAGTGAGCAGTTGGTTTATTACCAAAGATACATCCTCTTACTGCCAGCACAAAGTTTCGATTAGCAAGCACTTGATGCGTTTCCTCTATGTATGCATATTGTCAAGTGTATGTGTCATATTTTATATTCAAAATAAAAAAGGCTGCTACTCTCTAAAAAATAACAGCCTTTCTTACTATATCAGCCTTTTGGAATTTGACCATCGACATACAGAATGTGATTAACTAACCACTCTGTGAGATATTTTAAAATCCCCATAATCTGTTCATCTTGATCTTCTACCTCATCATTGTGATGTTCCATAAATTCATCAAGTTTATGTATAAATTCCTGATGTTGAACTTTCTGTGTAAATATCTTCTTATAATTAATAGATTCCATATACTGCTCTTCATCACTAAAGTGTTTTACTGTATAATTTCGGAGATTTTCTAATATTATATCAATCCTATCATATTTATCCGGTGTAAACTCATCATGAAGCAGTTCATATGCCTCATCTGCATATTTAAATAACTGCTTGTGTTCTTCGTCTATCATATCTATACCGATATAATATTCTGGTTTCATTTCATACATAAATTAATCCTACTTTCAGTTTTATTTGTTTTATGAACCTGTTCAATACTATTCATAATAGGCAAATGCATTTCTCATGAATTTCCTATATTTTCTCGTTTTTAATGTTAGATTCCACCAAAACATTCCCTAATTTTCTTGGAAATATCAGAATCAACAAAACCTTTCTGCGCCATGTCATCGAGCATCTCACACGTTTTTTCGTGCGATAAACCTTTCTTATATGGTCTGTCCTCGGTTAATGCCTGATAAATATCAATACATGCCATAATACGTTCCGGCTCATTTAATTCAGCTGCGGTTTTTCCAAAAGGATACCCTTCTCCATTTAATTTTTCATGATGGAAAGCTGCCCAGTCTCGTATTTCTTCAAAATCATTAACCTCTGATAAAATAAGGTATGTATAGCCAGCATGATTCTTCATTTTTGAAAATTCATCATCCGTAAGCTTATCCGGTTTTTCCAAAATTTCATTGCCTACTGCCATCTTCCCAATATCATGCAGTGCACCAGCCAGATACATTTTTTGCACATTAATAGAATCATATCCGATATATTGAGCAAAAAAAGCTGCTTTTTCAGCCACTCCTATAGAATGTCTGCTTGTAAAAGAAGATTTATAATCTACAATCTTTGCAAAAAAATCTGCGACATTTTTACACGTTTTCCAATCAAAAACCTGTTTTTGTCTTGGGATAATCTCCCATAGCTTCGTTTCAAAAGAATTATCACGTAAACATATAAATGATTCAGAATGTGTGAATGCATGAAAAAAGGCATTCACACATTCTGAATCGAATAATCCATCCCTATTTTTTAAAAGGTACTGACATATAAAATTCCAACTGTTATTTCCTATAATATCAATGGTATCTGCAAGATGAATAATCCTTGCAAACAATGGAATTTCATTCCACTTTTTTTGAAAAGGACCAGTTCCATCGGCATGTTCATGATGATACAAAATCACATTTGACACATCTGTTTTAAATGGAATTTTAGTAATATTTTTTTCACCATAAATACAATGAAGATTTGTTTTTTTCTCGGATAAATCTTTTTTACAATTAATGACGGAATCCTTTTTCAGTTCTTCCGAAATATATTGTGTCAAAGCATTATCATGCAGTAAAGCACACATGGCTAAATCTTGTAATTCATCACCTTGAATTTTCCAATATTCAGCCATGCATATACTTATATAAGCCACTCTTTTTCCATGTTTGTTTTTGATATTTACCAACTCTGCTTCTATACAGTCCAAAGCATAAGAACAGGCTCCTGCAAGTCCGATGATATCTATACTTAGTTCTTCTTTCATTGGTATAATCCTATCATAATACATTTATGCTTCTAGCATTTCCATAATCCATGCAGGTTACAATATGCATATACTTCTTCTACCTGTTCACCATCGCAAAGACAAAAATCTGCTACCGGCTCCTGCCCTGGATTTAACTGTTTTCTGTATATTCCCTGGTTTGTATTTAATGTAATCCACTCAATGAAATGCTCTTCAAGCATTGGATGTTTTGTCTCTCCAACCACGACATGAACATGACTGCCTTCCACTGTATATACTTCCATGTGTAAAATTTATAATTCAATTGTCTCTATAATCTTTTTCAAAGAATCTGCGGATTCTTTAAGCTTTAGCGCTTCCTCACCACTTAAATTAATAGGTATATCAGACTCAATACCATCTGCACCTACAATAGCTGGCATACTTAACGATACTCCGTCAATATCATATACTCCATGAATCATGTGTGATACAGGAAGTATTGATTTTTCATCTCTCATAATCACTTCGCAAATTCTTTTTACAGACATTGCAATTCCATAATATGTAGCGTGCTTTTTGTTTATAATCTCATAAGCACTGTTCTTGACTGCTGTAGCTATTTCTGCCGTGTTTTCCTTGTGCTTGTAATGTCCTCGCATTTCACACATTTCACTTAATGGAACACCAGATACATTGGCTGATGACCATACTACTACTTCGCTGTCTCCATGCTCACCTACTATAAATGCATGAACACTCCTGCTGTCCACAGATAAATGCTCACCAAGCTTATATCTTAATCTTGCACTATCTAACACAGTACCCGATCCAATAACCCTGTTTTCTGGAAGTCCTGATAACTTTATGGCTACCTGAGTCAGGATATCTACCGGATTCGCAACTACAAGCATGATACCTGCAAAATTTCTCTTTGCTATTTCAGGAATAATTGACTTAAATATTGCTACATTTTTATTTACGAGATCAAGCCTTGTCTCTCCCGGCTTCTGTCCCGCTCCGGCAGATATGACAACAATTGCAGCATCAGCCACATCATCATAATCTCCGGCATATATTTTCATCGGACTCGCAAATGGAATACCATGACTGATATCCATCGCTTCTCCTTCTGCCTTGTTCTTATCTGCATCGATAAGGACAATCTCTGTAAACAAGCCACTCTGCATCAGAGCAAATACCGATGCAGAACCAACAAAGCCACAGCCTATCATTACTGCTTTTTTTGAATTAATCACTTTCTTCTTCGTAATAATCTCATCTCCTTAATAATTCTCTTCATGTACTTCAAAATAGCTCTGTGGATGATTACATACCGGACATACCTCAGGGGCTTTTGTTCCTACCACAATATGTCCGCAGTTACGGCATTCCCATACCTTAACTTCGCTCTTTTCAAATACCTGTGCAGTTTCAATATTCTTAAGAAGTGCACGATATCTTTCCTCATGGTGCTTCTCAATCTCACCTACTGCCCTGAATTTTGCTGCAAGCTCAGGGAATCCTTCTTCCTCAGCTGTTTTAGCAAAGCCTTCATACATATCTGTCCACTCATAATTTTCGCCTTCTGCCGCTGCCGCCAGGTTTTCCTTTGTATCACCAATTCCTGCTAATTCCTTGAACCACATCTTTGCATGTTCTTTCTCATTATCTGCAGTCTTTAAAAACAATGCTGACATCTGCTCGTAACCTTCCTTTTTCGCTACCGAAGCAAAATAGGTATACTTATTTCTTGCCTGTGATTCCCCTGCAAATGCCTCCTGCAAATTCTTCTCTGTCTGTGTTCCTGCATATTTGTTTGCTGCCATCTCTTTTACCTCCGTTTTCTTTACTACTTTTTCAAAATCTGATGCCGGGTGCTTGCACAAAGGACATATAAAGTCATCTGGTAATTCCTCGCCTACATATTCATATCCGCAAATTCTGCAACGCCATATTGTCTGACTGTCCTCTGTTTTTCCAACCTCCTGTGGCTTAGGCTTAATATTATTCTGATAATAATCATATGTTACTGAAGGAACATTGCTTAAAACTTCCATATCGGTTATCTCACCGATAAACATCGTATGTGAACCCAAGTCCTCTGTTTTAGTAACTGTCACAGAAATGTATGCATTTGTACCTTCTGTAATATAATAAATACCATTTGTGCCCCTGGCACACTGCTCAAATGCTTCAAACTTATTGGTATCTCTTCCTGATTGGAAGCCAAAATGTTTGAACAATTCAAATTGTGCCTTCTGACTTAAGACTGATACAGTAAATTTTCCGGTTCTTTGAATCATATCATGCGTATAATTTGCCTTATTTACACAGATACTTAACTGGTTTGGTTCCGAAGCTGCCTGAATGGCTGTATTAATGATGCATCCGTTATCTTTTTCTGCTTCTTTAGCGGTCAATATAAACAGTCCATAACTCAACTTATACATTGCTTTCCTATCCATGCTGTTCCTCCTTTACCTTCTCCCTGCATTTCGGGCAAATGCCTTTAAATGAAATATCATAATCCACAAATTCAATTCCATGAGTGTTATGAATTCTTTCCAGCAAATCCGGTATTTGATCCATATCCACATCAAAAACTTCACCGCACTTTATACATCTTACATGGTAATGATTTTTCAATGTAAAATCAAATCGGTTCGGTCCATCCGGAACTTCAACCTTTCTTAATGCACCTTCCTCTACCAATATATCAAGATTTCTATATACAGTTCCTTTTCCAATTGTTGGATATGCTTCTTTTATAAATTCATACACTTCATTTGCCGTAACGTGTCTTCTCATTTCGTATACAGTATTTCTTACAAGATCTTTTTGAATGGTATTTCTCCTATTTGTCATTAGTCCTCCTTATTAGGATTAGTTCTTAATAAGGATTGTATACCACTATCATCCTGTTGTCAATAAAAAATAGTAATAATTCTCATTATTATAAAAGATGCCAAATTGAGCATCTTTTACCTGAATAACTATTTTATTTTACGTTCAAATACATATTCTGAATCTGAAGATAAATCAGACCTAAACGAATATCCGAGTCTGTCAAATTTCTGAATCTCCACCGGATTTTCAATATTATTTTCCGCTATGAATCTGACCATTTCACCACGAGCCATCTTGGCATAGGTACCTTTTGTTACCAATTTATCTCCGGATAACTCACAAAATACAATCGTAATATATCTGTCCTGTGGTGTCAGATACTTTTCTATACATTTTGAGTATTCTTTTGATGCAAGATTAATGATAATCCTACTGTCATCGATTACTGAGCGGTATAACAATTCTCCCCAGTACTCATACAGATTTTTTGCATCTCCAATTCCAACCTTTGCCTGCATTTCAAGACGATAAGGAGTCACACCATCCATTGGTTTTAAAATGCCATAAAACGCAGACAAGATTCTTAAATGATTTTGCAAATACTCAAACTGCTGGATTTCAAACACAGATGGTGCCATATATTGAAATGCAATCCCTTCATATGCTAAAACAGCCGGAGTAAGCCTGTTATAAAGATCCATATTTTCCAATCTGTTAAAGTTCTGCTCTGCAATCTTGTCATTACATTTCCAGATAGCTTTCAGTTCTTCTTTTGATTTGCTTTTCATCCAGTTTAATACTTCTGCTGTCTTATCAATATAGACAGGCAGTTCAACCGGTGCTAAGTTATCGGTATCTACAATCATCTTTTTTGCAGGTGATAAAATAATCTTCATTATGCCAATTCCTTAAGCATATTTTCAGGATCATCTGCCGCCTTGACTTTATCATTTGCCTTTATAATGATTCCCTGCTCATCAATAAGATATGTAGTTCTTACTACACCCATAGATACTTTTCCATAATTTTTCTTTTCTTTCCAGACATCATATGCTTCAATAACTTTACGCTCCGGATCTGCTAATAGCGTAAATGCCAGTCCGTATTTTTCTTCAAATCTCTTGTGAGACGCTACAGAGTCCTTGCTTACTCCGAGAATAACAGCTCCCTTCTCAGTAAACTGTGGATAACGCTCAGAAAAGCCACATGCCTGCTTCGTACATCCTGGTGTATTATCCTTTGGATAAAAATATAAGATCACTTTTTTTCCTGCATAATCGCTTAATTTATGCATTTCTCCGTTCTGATCCGGCAATTCAAAGTCCGGTGCTTTTTTTCCTACTTCTAACATATTTTATTCCTCCATTTGCTTTTAATGTATCTAGCAGGTCTGTAACAACCTGCTTGTCTGCTTCTGTTGCATCTATTGATTTCTGAGCGAGAAATAATGGATCCCGCATAATTTTTCTTACCATGTCATTGTCCTTCTTTTAAAAATTGTACTACTCGTTTCATGATGTAATCCTTCTGGTTTTCAGCCTATGCATGTTATACCACAAGCAAAACTTTTATCTCAATAATGAAATCATTCCCCTGTATTCTTGCACTTATATCTCCATTCATACGCTCCACAAGCTCTTTTGCAATAGATAAACCCAGTCCGGTTGAGGCTCTGCCTCTTGCCACATCTGCTTTATAAAAACGCTCAAACACATGGCTTAAGTCAATATTTTCAGGATGTTCCGTATAATTGCTGATTTTAAGCAAGGCGTGATTATCCTCACGGATAAGCTTGATACTTATATTCTTTTCCCCATGATCAAGACCATTTTTTATGACATTCTGTATAACTCTCCTTAAGCCCTGCTTATTACCTGATATATACAGCATTTCCTCAGTAATACTAATATCTGGGCAGATGCCCTGCTTCTTCCATTCATCATAATAAGAAAATACAGCTTCTTTTAATATTCTGTTCATACAACAATCCGTAAGCTCCAGCTTATATGAATCATTTTTCAGCTTAGTGAATGTAAAAAGCTCCTCCAGCATTTCATTAAGGCTGTTAAGCCTTTCTCTGATTATATCAAGATATCTCCTCTGGTCATCTATATTGTCGCATTCCTCTATAAGCTGGAAATACCCATCCAGTGATGTAAGCGGTGTCCTTATATCGTGTGAAAGATTAGTATATGTATCTGCAATAAGCTCTTCTTTTTTTCTGTATTCATTTCTTTCTTTTTTACGCAGGTCAAGAAGCTCATTCAATTTATCTGAAAGCTCACCTATTCCCCCCATATCTATTTCACGTTGAATCAGCTTGTTACTATCGTGTTCCATAAGAAACGACAACTGGCGGCAGATGTCCTTAATCTGCCGCTGGTATTTCCACATAATAAATGCCTGTATAATAATTATTACTGCTAATATTCCAATAATAATCCTCATTCTCTATATATCCCTTTTCTGAAAAATATAACTGCTTAATGACAGCATTATTATAATAAATACAGCTGCCACACACATTGAACTAACAACATCCTCCCTGCCTGCATTCATAGGAAGCATTGCCATCCTTCCAGTTACTGTATACCTATATACATTGAATTTATGAAGTCCACTTCTATTAACTACATAATCTATAAAGGCATACACAATACTCATTATATTCATGGTAAGACATACCGACAAGGTCATGCTTATGACATTATTCTTAATTATAACTGCTATCGCCATACATATTAACACAAATGCATAATGAAGCGTAAGTTCCGTTAAGAAATAAGGTATAATCTCCTTCCAGTTACCCCACATCACACATTTAAACGCAAGCATATTCGCTGCTGCCTGGAATACAAATATCCCTGCAAAGGTAATTGCTGTAAATAAAGCAAGCGCAACTGCCCTTGAAACAATAAGCATCCCCCTTTGTGACACCTGTCCACCAATATTCTTAATATAACCGCTCTTAATATCTGCTGTTGCAAACATAACCGCAAATATTACAAGAAAAAGTGCATAAAACTTTCCCTGTGCATTAGAAAAGAAAACATCCATTACCGTAACCTTCTTCCCTGGCTCCGTAGGTAATTCCACACTCATACCAATATTGACATTATCTGTATTCTGCTGCGAAAGCTGTTCCTTGTTGCTGTCATCTGCCTGTTGTTGCTCCCATTCCTTATTAACTGCATCATAATCTATTTTTGAAAGAAATGAGGTAAGCAGTGCCGATGCCAGCAATATAATCCATATTACATACATACTCTTTGTACGAAACATTCTGTATACATCCATCTTTATCATATTAAGCACGATTGTCACCCCCTGTAAGCCTTAAGAAATAATTCTCAAGTTCTTCACTTGTAATAGATATTCCTTTAACTGGAATTCCCGCCTTTGCAAGCTCCATGTTCAGCCTGGCACTTTCTCCCAGTCTTTCAAATATATGAATATGTTCTTTATCTATAACCTGATAGCTGCTAAAGCCCATATCATCAAGCACAGGAATAGCCTGCTTAGGATTATCAAGTGTAAGCTCTATGCGCTCACTGCATTTTTTCATAAGCTCTTCTCTTGTAAGCTCCTGCACAAGGCATCCATTATGAATAATGCCATAATCTGTAGCAAGCTTTGATAATTCCTCCAGAATATGACTTGAAATACATATTGTCATGCCACGCTCCTTTGCAAGCTTCTGGATAGTTTCACGCACCTCCACTATTCCCTGCGGATCAAGTCCGTTAATCGGCTCATCAAGAATAAGCAGGTCAGGCTCACCTACAAGTGCAAGAGCAATTCCTAAGCGCTGCTTCATTCCAAGCGAATAATGCTTTGTTTTCTTTTCTCCAACAGTATCAAGGCCCACTGTTTTTAACAGCTCTTCTATATATCCTTTTTTCTTAATCCCCGTAAGCTTACATTTAATGTTGAGATTGTCATATGCCGACATATTACCATAAAGTCCGGGAGCTTCTATAAGACACCCTACTCTTGAACGTACCTTTTGTAAGTCTTTTCCCTTATACCCAAACATTTCTATTTCGCCATAAGACGGTGTTGACAGTCCGCTAATCATCTTAAGACAGGTCGTTTTACCGGCTCCGTTTCTTCCAATAAAGCCATATATCGCACCCTTTTTAATGTGCATATTTACATCATCAACCGCCCTGTGTCTGCCATACTGCTTAGTCAGATTCCTTGTCTGCAATAATAATTCACTCAAAGCTTTTTCCTCCTTTTCTTAACTGCTCTTATCATAAAAAATAAATCCTAATCAATCGCAAATAAATAGTAAAAAAAGAGTAAATTATTCATGCAGGCGATATCCAATCCCCCATATTGTTTCTATATATTCATCAGGTGTAACGGTTTTTATTTTCTTCCTGATATTGCTTATATGCACATCCAGTGTCTTTGTTTCACCCATATATGGCTCATCCCACGCATATTCGAATATATCCTCCTTGCTAAACACCTGCTTCGGGTTTTTAAGCAGCAATTCCAGTATTGCAAATTCCTGTTTTGTAATCTTAGGAAGCACCCTGCCACCGATACTTACCTCAAAGGTAGAGCGTATAAGCACCATATCCCTGAACTCAAGCCTTCCGCTGCCTTGTCCTTCCTGTATACCAGCTTTTGTTATCACTTCCGTTTCTATTTCTGCCTCTGCTTCACTTTTTGTTTCTGCCTCTATATGACGAAGCTGCACCTGAATACGTGCCAATACCTCTCTAATCTCAAAGGGCTTTGTTATATAATCATCTGCTCCGTCTGTCAGCACTCCGATTTTATCATCTATACTATCCTTTGCCGTCAGCACAATCACCGGAAGCCTTCCCTGTTTTCTTATCTCTTTTAAAACCTCTTCACCACTTGCACCAGGCAGCATTAAGTCAAGCAGTACAAGCGTATAAGCCTTTTCTTTTATATCCAGAAGCAGCTTTGCCTCTGTTCCTGAAAATGCCTGTTCACACGTATAACCTGCCTTCCTAAGTACCTCACAAAGAAGGTTATTAATATTTATATCATCCTCTACAATTAGTATATTAGGCATAATTTTTACTCCTGTCCGATATTGTTTTATCACTGATTCCCTGTTTAATCTATATCATAATATTAACATAAATCATATTGTTTCATAGTTTCTACATTTCGATATTCATGCTTCTCATAATATCCTATCAGCTTACCTTCATCTCTGAGTGCTACCATGTAAACATCTTTATTCTGTTTTGCATTTATTTTTCACATTATAACATCTATCAAATTGATCCGCACTAAAAAAGGACGCAGAATCTCTCCCACATCCTCAAGACTATCTAGCTTTATCTTCTCTCACCTTCGATACTTCCTTATGTGCCGCTTCCTGCTTCCACTCGCTCAGCTTCTGCCCTCTCCGGCTCTGTCTGTTCCTGTGCTTTCGCATTCTCCATATGCTTTTCCTTATCAAGCTGCACATTCATAGCCAGATTATCCAGTTTATCAATCGAAGCATCCAAATGAAGCTCCATTGATACTCCACGCTTAAGGTGCACGCTCTTTCTCTCCATATATATGCCACATTTACTCTGCTACTACAAATGTGATAGTTATTAGACTTTGTTGTATTTTGCCAACTTATCTCTCGCAACCTAGCCTTATATGTGATTTCTGTCCTTCTGACCAGAGATTTGCTTACAGCTTCCTTCAGATTCCACCTCACAATGGACACCCTTGCTGTTCAGCTATGCATTTCCCACTAATAAAGTATGGATTATACATCTAAAACTCGCTCTTTACAATCACTTGTAAAGGATATGAATAAGGGGACAATTAATCTTTCTCATAAATTACAGCGACCAGAGGGACAATGGAATCGTAAGCAAAAATCAGATTTGATTGATTCACTACTTCGCCATTATCCAATTAATCCAACATATGCAATTGTAGAAGAAGACGGAACTCTATCGGTTATTGACGGTGTTCAGCGTTTATCTACTATAAGAGATTATATTGAGAATATATTTGCTTTATCAAAGAATATAAATGGTATTATTATTAACGGTGAAGAAAAGAATGACGATACTCCCTATGATATTTATTATTGCAATCTTTACAGAAACTTCTTATATACCCATTATT
>OJOJ01000390.1_pt1 | contig 14150 bp, 16 predicted proteins | sample 1598041 | NCBI WGS metagenome assembly OJOJ01 (sample SAMN01915218, study PRJEB22387) | human gut metagenome | isolation source: stool | host: Homo sapiens | place: USA
GAGAAAAGGCGCGTGGCGTTGATCCCCCCCAGCCAATCAGCTTTCTGGCGGCAGAGGGCGGATTGATACAGGGATTCATAATCGGCGCCGGGGCGCAGGTCAGAAAAGCCCTCTCGGATAGCGCTGTCCTCCATCGAGGAAATCCAGAGGCGAAGGACCGGCTTGCGGCAGCCGGCCATTTCATACACCAGACGGAAGATCAGTTCCCCTTCACGCCCGGCGTCACAGGCATTGACGATGGTATCCACATCGGGGCGGTCCATCAGGGCGCGAAGATTTTCAAAAGCGTCCTCCTTGCCCGGTGCCAGCACATAGCGGAACGGCTCCGGCAGAATGGGAAGATCGTCATAGCGCCATTTCTTGAAACGCTCGTCATAGCCGCCCGCATCCATCGGGGATACCAGGTGACCTACACACCAGGACACAAGAAGGCCGTTGCCCTCATAAAAGCCATCGGCCCTGGATGAAGCACCCAGGGCCGATGCGATAGATTTTGCCACACTCGGTTTTTCTGCGATAATCAGTTTACTCATTCTTTTCCTCCGTTTCCTCGTCCTCGGTCAGATATTCTTCTTCATCCTCCAGGTCGAAATCATCCAGATCAGCGGGAACTTTCTTGCCCTGCTTCGGTTTCAGCACCAGGAAATAGACCGCCGCGCCGCCTCCGGCTGCAAGGATCAGCAGCACCGCCAGGATCGCCCCGGTATTGCTTTTCTTTTCGGGTTCCGGATTCTCCGGCTCGGTGGGCTCCGCAGCTTTCTGTTCTGTGCCAACACATTCACTAAGGTTTTTTACGCAGACCGGGCAAGCGGTATTGACCGCTCCGGCCTGGCACTTCTCCGTACAGGTGCAGACAATAGGTGTTTCCGCCTTTTCTCCATCCTCCGTAAGCGCCATGAGGTCGGCTTCATCCACCTGGTTCAGAAAATGCACGGTTTCCTCGCCCTCATCGTCACGGTCGATAATGAGATAGAACACATTGCCGTTCTTCGTTTCCACTGTAATAAACTGCTTGCCGCTGGCGGTCGGGCTGCCAATATCGTCAATCAGCGAAAGGTTCCCGTCCGGCGTCAGGGCGGCACCGCCATTCAAACCGCCACCCAGCATCCCCAGCAGATTTTCCAGCGTTTCCGCGTCCAGAGAGAAAGGACCTTCCCCGGAGCCAGCCTCGCCGTCACTTACCGTCATGTAGCCGGAATAGACATAGCCGACTTTCTCTGGCAGGATGACCTTCAGCCAGTCGCCGTCCGTGCCGATCACCTTCACGGTCGTTCCGTTGGGAATCTGGGTGAAGGCGGTGTAGTCCATTCCCGCACCCGTGCGGACATTCAGATTGCCGCCGCCCGTGGTGACGGTGCCGGTCTGCCCGGAGTCATTTTCGCCGGAACTGAACTGGATACCGTCCTCGGTGACGGATACCGTGACCTGGCTGCCTGCCAGAGCGGAAAGCAGATCAGAGACATCCCCGGCCATTTCCTGTTCAGCCACGGGCTCTGTGGTTTCCTCGCCGCCGCTGGCATAGGCGGTGATAGAAAAAGCGGCAGTGCTGAGCACCACCGCCAAAAGAGCCGATACCATTTTTGTCATAAAGTTATGCTTCATCCTCGTATCCCTCCGTTTCCTCATTCTCGGTGTCTCCCTCCTGCAGCATACCTTCCGGCAGGGAGATCATGCCGCTGGCATAGGCTTTCAGGAAGGCGGTCAGTTCCTTGTTATCCATCTTCACGGCTTTCACCATGCGGACGATTTCCAGATTTTCTTCCTCCGCAAGCTGGGCCTCCAGCGCACGAAGGCGTTTCTGCTGCTCCGCGATCTTTTCTTTGGTTTTCGCAATGTCATTGCGGATCTTCTGTGTCGTTGCCATAGTCAAATAAACTCCTTTCCAAATCGTTCTCTCCATGAATAGTTGCGTCCAAGCCCCTGAACGGTTTTCAGGTTGGCCCGTGCGTTATCCTCCAATGCCAGCGCACGCCGGAACAAATCCGGGTAATGCTCCCGCAGATCGATGATCTCCTCCGCCCGCATACTGGGGCAGAAAAAACAGGAGGACTTTCCCGGCTGCGGCAGGCCAGCCGCCTCGATTGCCCGGATACACGCCTCCCGGTCCCAGCCCCATTCCATCAGGGGATACCACTTGCTGTACTTTGGGTCTGCCAGATCACGCAGAAGGACCTTATCGCTGCGGTAGTGCTCGCCAGCGTCATAGCCGATGAACTTGACCACCTTTTTCCCGCTGACCCAGACCTTGCGGCATGGAGGATAGTTGTTGCAGAACTTTTCCTGCGGCCCGATCTTGTGTTTCAGAGAACACCGCTTGAAGCCGTAGGCGATAGAGGGCAGCGTGCCGCTTTTCAGACATTCATCCTCCAAGGTCAGCCTCCTGCCGTCCTTCGTGGTCTTATAGACCCGTGTGATCTCCGGCATACCGTGATCCTTCAGCCAGCGATCCATGATATCCAGATAGGCGTAGGTATGGGGATGCTCGCCGCCCGTATCTGCAAACAGGATCAGTTCAACGGGGATACGGTGCTGGTGTAGCCCAACAAGAAGGGCGGTGCTGTTGGCGCCGCCCCCATAGGAAACCATATTGATGCTTCATCACCTCCATCAGTTGTACGGCGGTCTGCCGTATGCGTAGAAATGGGACTGCCAGTAGCTTGTATTCAGGTTGGAATACTGGATAGGGTCGCCGCAGTGCAGCATCATCCCGTCGCCCACATAGATGCCCACATGGGATACGCCGCTGGTGTCGTAAGTGCCCACAAAAAACACCAGGTCACCGGGCTGGGGATCGGATACCGGGGTGGAAATGTTGTAGAGCCCCTGGGCGCCCAACCGCCCGGTGTTGCACAGGCCGCTGTTGGTCAACACATAGCTGACGAAGCCGCTGCAATCGAAAGAAGTGCTGGGGCTGCTGCCGCCCCACACATAGGGATAGCCCAAATACTTTTCCGCCTCGGTGATAAGGGTATTGAACCGCTCGTCCGTGAGATATTCAGCGGGAATCTCCCAGGCGGTGGGAGGGTTTTCGATGTACTTGTTCACATACCCGGAGGACGGAAACAGGTCGGGACGGTTGCCCAAGGTGGACATATAGGTGGCGTACAAGGAAAGCTGTTCCTCGCCCATCATGTAGACCGGCACATGGGAGAGGTCGAAGTTTTTCAGTGTGACGGTGCAAATGGTCCAGGTATAGGGCACCCGAACCGTATAGGTGTTGCCCTCGCTGTCTGTCCTTGTTTCCGTCCGATAGCGGGTCTCCGTGGTCACGGTTTCGGTGAGAATGTATTGCTTGTCAAAGAGGGTTTGAAGGTCCCCCTGTACCTGGTCGATGGTGAACACCCCTTCATGGAGTGCCGACAGAATGGAGACCAGCACATAGGGGTCATGTTCGATCTCGTCCAGGTCGAAGTGATACTCGTCATAGTCGTGGGTGGCCTCGTAGGTATCCAGGTATTCCCGCAATTCGTTCTCTTTGGCGCAGTAGGCTTCTTCCGCCGCCAGCATATCGGAGTCCTCGGACAGATAGGAGGACGCCATGATGTTGGACACCCCGCCGCCGAACATGGAGGAACAGGATTGCAGGGAGCCCAGCAGCATCACCAGCAGAAGGCCGATGCCGCCCACGATCAGCGCGCCCTTCCAATGCCGTTTCAGGAAAAGGGCGGTGCGCTTGGACTCCTGGGCGGTTTTCTTAGCCGCCTTTGCCGTGGTCTCTGCTGTTTTTCCAGCCTGGGCGGTCTTGCCCGCCGCCCGGTATGCCGCCGCATATTGCTTTTGCAGTTTCCGTTTCTGCCACAGGCGGGAGATGGGATTGGATGCAAGCTGGGGGTTCTCCGCCACGGCTTTCCGATAGTAGAAATCCGCATTGGCCCGGACCGCCGCCTGCTCTACGCTGGATACCTCCCGCCAGGGTTTCAGCTTGCGGTCTGCCTGCCAGTTTTGGAGTTTGCGGTTTCCATAGCGGACAGCCTTTTCCATGCCGCGCTCCGTCAGGTGTCCCGCCTCCACGCCGACATTTTCCTGCTCCACCTCATGCACCTTCGCATGGGCGGCGTGGCCGATCTCCTGTAACGGCCGCGCCAGCGGATTCACCGGCTGATGGAAAGAGGGCTGTTTTTCGGGAACAGCGGCCCGTGCCGTATCCAGCTTATCCGCCGCCTTGTCAGACTTGCGGATCACCTTTTGCAGCTCCGGTGCGGTGCGTTCCTCGTCTGAAAACTGCAAACGGGAGGATGGGCGGTCGTTGGCCGCCGTACCCTCCCGGTAGGACCTGCGCCGTTTCCGGCGCTTTTTCTTTTCGCTTTTGTGGATATGTCGGTCATCTAATCGTTCCGCCGCGCTATGAACAAACGCCGCGGAATCGCCGGAGGAAGAATAGTCCTGCTCCGGCGCACGGTCGGACACCCGGCTTGCCTCGCCTGTGACCATGTTGACAGAGATGGCCCCGTCACGGGTCATCTTCTGCGCCTCCTTTTCAGGGGCTTTCCATTCTTTCAAGGTGCGTCACCTCCTGTTCCATAGGGGCAGATGTTGACACAGGCCCCGGTTTCGATCATAGCGATGTACTGGAAAATGGGATAGGCCTGAGGCGGGCAGACTGCGTTCCCCAGGGTTTTCAGCCGCAGCGCCCGGTTGTCGGTGTCCTCGGTCATGCGGGGGACTCCTTCGGGCTCGGAACGCCATAGGATGCGTCCGTCCATTTCGGGGGGAATCCCATAAGCCATTCCACCCAATCCGGATTCAGCGCGGCTTTCTCAGAACGGGGCTGCTCCTGCCGGATCACCTGGGCCGATAGGTTGGAGGACGGTGATTTGTCCCGGAAGGCCGCCGGTTTCAAAGTGGAGCGGAAACCGTCCGACGCCACCGGGGTCAGATAGAATACCGCCGCCGACAGGCTGAGGCTCCAGATCGCCCCGTTTCGGTTCCTCTTGCGGAATATCCCATTGTCCGACAGGAACACATCCAGGCTTGCCGCGTCCCTGGCGGTGTTGTTGTCGGAGGCAAGGGGTGTGGGAAACATCAGCCGCGACGATAAAAGTTCGCTGGCGCTCATGCCATGCGCCGACGCCGCAAGCCGGAAATACGAATGGGAGAACAGCGTATCCCGCTTTTGCCAGGTCAAAGATCGTTTTGTCGAGCCCCATATTGATGAAGCCAGCAACATTTTCCCCAAGCACCCAACGGGGCCGCAGCTCGGTAATAACGCGGCACATTTCCGGCCACAGGTAGCGTTCATCCGCAAAGCCCTTCCGTTTTCCGGCGGTGGAGAAGGGCTGACAGGGAAAGCCGCCTGAGATAACGGTAACTGTTTCAAGTCCTGTTTTTTCAAAAAACGCCTCCTTCGTAAAAGTAGTAATATCCCGGAACCTGGGAACATCCGGCCATCGTGCGGAGAGGACGGAGTGCGGAAAATCCGCCCACTCACACTGGCAGACGGTTTCAAACCCGGCAGCCTCCGCCGCCAGGTCCAGACCGCCAATGCCGGAAAACAGGCTCACATGGGTCAGGTTATTCATGGAGCATCCGCTCCCGGATGGATTTCTCCATTGTATCGTAGGCCCAGGGCGTATCATCCGTGGGTAGACCCCAACGCCTGCAAAGGCGCTTCATCCTGCGCTCATAGCCGGACACGCTTTTCTGGATTTTCAAAAGTGCCTTTTCGTCCGCAGCCTCCGCCAGTCTGCGGGTCAAACTGAAATGATAACAATAGAGATCATACAAATCACCGATCAGAAGCCGAAAACTTCCGCTGCCGATCACATATTTTTCATCATTCATGCGCCGTGCCTCCTTTCCCGGTTTCACCAAGTTTTGTCGTCATAATGCTGTAAAGTTCATTGTCCTTCGGGAAGTCATCCACAAAAGGCAGGATCACATTGCCGAAGAAGATCAGCCCCTCGCCGGGGCCTGCGTTGCTGATATGCGCCGCCTGCTGGTTAGAGATATTCAGGCGCTCGCAGAGAATTTTTCTGTCTCCGCTGGCCTGGTTCAGAAGGTACACAAAATCGCTGTTTTCAAAGATGTTCTCAATCTCCGGGGAGGAAAGCAGGTCCTTAATGTTCTGCGTGATCCCTGTGGGGATACCGCCCCATTTGCGAAAGCGTTTCCAAATCTCCACGCTCCAGGCACCAACCTCGCCGCGCAGCAGAAGGTGGAACTCGTCTACGAAGTACCAGGTGGATTTACCCTGATCCCGGTTTTGGGAAACACGGTTCCACACCTGATCCTGGATCACCAGCATACCCAGGCTTTTGAGCTGCTTTCCCAGCTCCTTGATATCGAAGCAGACAATGCGGTTGTTGATATCCACGTTGGTACGGTGGTTAAAAACGTTCAAGCTGCCATGCACATACAGTTCCAACGCTGCCGCGATCCGCTGTGCCTCCGGCTCCGGCTGCCGCTTGATCTCGTCATACAAATCTTCCAGCAGCGGCATATTCTCCGGGCGGGGGTCTGCAATATAGGGGCGGTACACGATCCGCACAGCACGGTCAATGACCGTTTTCTCCACCGGCTCCAGACCGTTCCGTCCGCCTGCCGCCAGTTCGCAGAATGACAGGATAAAGTCGGATTTCAGCGCCAGCGGGTTATCATCCTCGCTGTAATTGAGGTTGATATCCATAGGGTTCACATACTGTGTACTGGTAGGTGAGATTTTGATGACCTGTCCTTCCAGACGGTTCACCAGCGGAAAATATTCCGCCTCCGGGTCGCAGATCAGGATATCGTCCTTTGTGTTCAGGAACACACCCACGATGGAACGCTTTGCAGAAAAACTCTTGCCGCTACCGGGTGTGCCTAAGATCATGCCGTTGGGTGTTTTCAGCTTTTTACGGTCAGCAAGGATCATGTTGCCGGAAGTGGCATTAAGCCCGTAGTAAAGAGCTTCGCCGCCGTGGAAAATCTCCTGTGTGGTGAAGGGAACGAACACCGCCACCGCCGAAGTGGTAAGCCCGCGCTGTATCTTAATGCGGTTGACACCCAGGGGCAGAGCCGACACGAAGCCGTCCTCCTGCTGAAAGTCCAGCCGCACCAGGGAGCAGTTATATTTCTGCGCCACGCTTGTCGCACGGAGAAGGTCATTCTCCAGCTTTTGCTTGCTGTCCGCAAAGTTCACCACCAGGAAGGTCATCAGGAACATTCGCTCATTTCTGCTTTGCAGATCACGGAGGATGTTCTTTGCCTCGCCTGCGTAGGTGGCAAGGTCAGTGGGGATGATATCCATATCGAAACCTTCCCGCACCGCCTTTTTCTGTGCGTCGATCTTCATACTGTCAATGTCGGTGATCTTCCGCTTGACCGTTTTGATCGCCTCGTTCTGATCCATGCTGCGGATATGGAGGCTGACAAGCAGCCCGCTGTCCGTATCCAGCAGTTCGGTGAGCATACGGTCATCCATTTCCGGTGCGCTGATCTGCAGAAAGGACACGGCACAGAATTTATCCGCCATCGTGAACTTTCTTGCTTCACCGAAGCGGAAAGAAGAAGGTGCGATAAAATCCTGGACCGACAGGCCGGAAGGGGCAAGCCAGCTCCATTCAAAGGCAAACCGTTCCCCGTCCGGGTGCAGGATGCCGTGGAGCATTTCCAGCCATTCCTTGCCGCCAAGCTCTTTTGCCAGAGCGCCCATGACCTTGAAATGGTTGAGGGCATCCATGACGATCCGGGAAAACCGTGCCCTTGCGGTTTTGCTGTCCCGTGCCTCGATGGTGAGGGTCAGGTACTTTGTCTTGATAAGACCGTTGTTGCCCCGTTCAAGCTGCTTGCGGAGCATTTGCGTGTAAAGCTCACGGATATGGTCGAAGTGATCTCCCTGCGCCGCGATCTCGATACGCTTCACAAAATCCTCCCGGTTCATGCGGCGGCTCACAAGGGAGAGCTGCATCCCGATAGAAGCGTCATGGGCGTTATACATATCGCAGAGGGCTTCAAAGATTGCCGTCTGGTCGTCGGGCTTCGCAAGCTGATAATTCACATCCTCGAACTCGATACACTTCGACCAGGTGTGGTCGTCCAGCTTGCACAGACCGTCCGGGTACATCTGGCGGAACGGTAAAGTATCCTGCGCGGAATGTACCTTGCCGTCGCCTCTGGCAGTTTCCAGGATACGGCTGATTTCACGCTTTTCTGCGGCGGTCAGCTTTACCGCTGGTTTTGCCGTCTGCCGTGCCTGCGGCTCTGGCTTTCGCTTTCTGAACAATGGCTTTCACCTCCTTTTCCGCCTGGGCCTGCCGCTCCAGGGCTGCGTAGAAATTGTTTGTCTGATAAGGCCGCTCTTTCGTCCGCAGGAACATACAGCGGATGACCTGTCCGGCTACCACCTCCAGGGGTTGGCCGTGCCGCTCATACATGGCGAGCAGAAAGAACGGGAGCATGACGATAATCATGCAGAACGCGGCGGCGCTGTTGCTGGCCGTGCGTCTGAGCAAAAAGAAAAGCGGTACTCCGATGAGTGCCGCCGCTCCGAAACATATAAGCTGCCGTTTGGTAAGCCCAAACAGCACTTTGGATTTTACTTTCGTCAAATCCTTTGGAATGGTTACATACGCCAATTTATCAAGCCTCCTTAATGCGCTCCGAACAGGCTCTTAGAGAGGCTGCCGGTCTTGAACAGGGCGAAGCACAGCAGGACCGTGTAGCCCATGCAGGCCCATATCGCGCCTGAGATGTTTCCGTCTGTGGCGATACTCTGTACCAAAACAGAGTAGATTCCCACGCACACCATGATTAGAAATGCCTGGAACGCCAATGCAAACAGGGATTTCAAGTAGTTCTGTCCTGTATGGCTCCAATCCCGGTTTGTCATAGTGGCAAGCGGAATCGGTCCAACGGAAGTTGTCAAATACACCTCGATCATGCGGCCGTAGATGACAAGCATGATACAGATGGAAAGGGCGTTCATGGTAAGTCCCACAAAAAGGGACTGGAACCACAGCCCGAACAGTTCTCCCGTGCCCAGGGCTTCAAGCTGCGCCTCCATATCCGTGATGACGCTGCTGATATCAATGGAGGTATTCCCGATGATGACGCCTGCGCTGCTGTTCACAACGCTTTGCCCCACATCAAAGATACCCATGACGATATTCCATGTGTTCGTCACAATGAGAACGGCACAGAAGGTCTTGAAAATCCACTTGAAGAACATCCAGGTATCTACATCGTGCAGATTGTTTTTCTCTGTCACAAGCTGGATCAGCTCATAACACATTACGAATGTCAGGATAACCCCGGCGATTGGAACGATCACCGTTTCAGAGAGGTTTCGGATCATAGAAAAGACGCCGCTGTTCCATGCCAGCGGCGTCTGTCCCACTTCACCGGCGATCTCGCCTACTTTGGTATTGACCGTATCGAACATGCCCGACAGGTTTCCCGTGATTCCCTCGATGAGCAGCCCTCGGAGCCATTCATCGAGTTTGTCGAGTATGCCGCCCATAAGCGATCACCGCCGGACGATCAACCGAACAGGCCGGAGAGCAGAGGTACAAGGGTGATGCCGATGAGGGCGACACCGCCGCCAGCCATCAACTGTTTCATACCCTGGCTTTTGGAAGCAGGGTTGTCCTGACCGTAACCTTCCAGAAGGTTGATAACGCCCCAGATACCAAGACCTGCGCCCAGGGCCACTACGAGAGTCTGCAAAACACCAACTGCACTGTTGAAAAATTCCATAAAATAATCCTCCTAAAAAATGTTTTTGATTTTGGGTTAAGTTGTTGCGTCAATCTCGTACACATCGAAGGTGTCCGTGGGTTTTACCACGGCACGCTGCTTCTTCATGTACCGTTCCATGTCAAAGACATTTTTAGGGTCGGCGTCGGCCGTGTATCTGTAATTCGGGTGTCGGGTGAGGTCGTACTTGTCCGAAAGGAACGGGCGCACGCCCCGCAGCATGAAGATACACTTGCCGCCGTCCATCACTGCCAATTCGTCCTGGGTCATCAACTCCTTTCCTAATTTCTGATAACTGAGGCCGTGGGAAACCTGGCTGCCCCGGTTTTCGGACTGGTTATAGAGATCAATGGTCTCTTTCCCCAGCAGCTCCGAAATTTCCTTGAGCGTGGATTTCTCCTTGCCTCCCAAAAACAAGGTGCTGTCACAGTTACCGACGATGGTATCTGCCGCGTCCTTGTAGATGGTCTTTAACTGGCTCTGCGACTGCAAAATAATAGAAGCCGATATTTCACGGCTTCGGATGGTGGCAATCAGCTTATCGAAGTTCGGTATCTGGCCGATGTTGGCAAACTCGTCCAGGATCAAACGGACATGGACGGGCAGCCGCCCACCGTAGAAGTCATCCGCCTTGTCGCAGAGCAGATTGAAAAGCTGACTATACATGAGGGCGGCCACGAAATTGAAAGTGCTGTCCGTATCTGACAGGATCACAAACAGCGCCGTCTTTTGGTCGCCCAGGGTATCCAGTTCCAGTTCGTCATATTCCATCAGGTCCCGCAGCTCCTTGATATCGAAGGGAGCAAGCCGGGCACCGCAGGAAATGAGGATGGATTTTAAGGTCTTGCCCGCCGCCATCTTGAATTTGCGGTACTGCTTGACGGCAAAGTGGTCCGGCTCCCGTTCCTCCAACTGAGAAAAGAGCAGGTCCACCGGGCTTTGATAAGTTTCGTCATCCTCTCTGGCTTCACTGGCATTGATAAGGTCCAGAAGTGTGATGAAGTTCTTTTCTTCCTCCGTGGCCTCATACCAGATGTAGCCGATCAGCGCGGAATAATAGAGGCGTTCCGCTTTGACCCAGAAATCTTCCGAAGATTTTTCGCCTTCGCCCTTCGTGTTCATAATCAGGGCGTTCACCAGCTTTAAGATATCTTTCTCTGATCGGATATAAGCCAGCGGATTGTATTTCATGGATTTTCGGAAGTTTATCAGGTTGAGGCACTTGATACGGTATTTCTTCCGTTCCAGGAAAGCGCCGATCTCCGGCAGCAAGGTTCCTTTCGGATCAGTGCAGACATAGGACGAATGAGCTTGCAGCAGCGACGGCTTACAGAAGAACCGCGTCTTGCCGCTGCCGGAACCGCCGATCACCAGAATGTTTTTATTTCTGGCATACTTCGGCTGCTTTGGACGGCTCGCCATCGTGATCCGTTCCGTCTGCGTCATGGGGATGTTTTGGAAAAAGTCCTTGTCCATGTAGGGAGCAATATCCGCCGCCGTACCCCAGCGGGCAGAACCATACTCGATCCCGTGGCGATACTTCTTAGCGTTCTTGCCTTTCAGGTAGACCGCCATGCGAAGGACCACTGCACCGGTTATGCCGATCAGCAGGTCCGTGGGATGAAAACTGAGCCACGGGGAGGAAAGGGCTGCCGTGAAGCCGTCCCCGATAGAAAGCAGCTTGCCGGAGAGGTCAGCACCGGGCGCAAGCCGGAAAGCCTGTGCCAGCTTATCGAAGGGATACACGAACAGAAGATACGGAAGGTTCAGCAAAAACAGTTTTTTCATGTTCATCTCTGCACGCTCCGATCTTTGACCTTTACTTTCTCCCGGTCAATGGTGCGGTGTTCCGCTTTCTCCGCCGCCTGTTCCTTCGCCTGGGTCAGCCGTTCCCGGATGGAGGGCTTTTCCTCACGGCTCATTTTCCGGCTGGCAAACTCCTGAAATGCCGCTGTGATGGCATCCGCGTCCCGGCTTTTGAAAAAGACCAGGTAACGGGGCTGCTCTGCGGCGGTGTCTTTCTTCAAGGCAAAATCCACATGGTATTTCTTCGCCACACGGGAGAAAGCCTTGATATTCTTGTCACTGATCTCGATATTGGCAAGACCGGCGTTCTGGCTGGCAAGCTGTTTAAGGCTCTGCCTGCCGCGGTAGATTTTGGGCTTCTGGCTTTTCTGGATTTCCTCCAGGAACTTTTTGACGGCCTTTTCAAAGACTTGCTCGCTTAGCTTGGCTCCGTCAACAATGAGCGTTACGGCGCCCCGCGTTACTTCCTCCTGCATTTAGCCTCGCCCCCTTTGCCCGTCCCCGTACATATCGTGCTGCACCAGGGAAGAATAGTAGCTGTTGATGGTGGTCGGGGCGTTATACAGCGCCGCCAGAAGGTATTTCTTGATATTGCGGACATAGGTGGTGTTGTCCTTCATGCAGTCCATAACATACTGAACATGGGAACTGTCCAGCTTCATAAACCGGGACTTTACCACCTCTGCCGGATAATCATCTCCGGCAATGCGGATGACTTTGCGGGCAGAACATACGGTATCCACGATCAGGTCAACGATTTCGTCAAGCTGCTCACGGTCGATATGGCTGTCCTGCACCAGATAGCTGTACTCGATGTTATCCAAAATCACTTCACGATAACATTCTCTGGCTCCCATCCCATCCGTTCCCATCCTTGCCCCTACGGGGGTAGGGGGATTTGATCGGATAGGATTTGATAGTTCCGTACTTGATAAATCAGTCTTTGTTTGATTAGTATTTAATTGTGCGGGGTTTTCCGTACACGGTTCCGCCGTATCCGGAATATCCATATCCGGGTTTTCCGTATATGGCTTTGCCGTACCCGGTAAAGGCGTACCTGGGCTTGACGGCGGTTCGCACTGAGGCATTTCGTAAATGACATACTCGGTATCCGTGATCTTGCCTTTTTCATCCCGAAGCTGGGTGCGCCGGATATACCCGTGGTTTTCCAGCTCCTTCAATGCCGCACCGATGCTGTCCACACCTTCCCGGCAGATCGCCGCAAGACCTCTGGTGGTGTAATTCCACTCGTCAGGGAGCGACAACATCATGGACAGCAGCCCTTTGGATTTCAGGGTCAGCGTTCGATCTTTCAAGTGATAGTTCGACATGACCGTATAATCACGGGTCTTTTCAATACGAAAAACAGCCATCTTCGCACCTCCTTCCTGTGAAAATAAAAAGTGTTGATTTTAAGCGGTTTATCCGTCTGTACGCCTCCATAGCCTCCCACATGGGAAAACATCCACGCCCTGTTCAGAACGCAAGCCACAGAGGAAGAAACAGAAGATATCCCACTGATTTTGATACATTTTGGGGGCGGCTACCTCTCACGGTCTTTATGGTCATAGTGGAGATCGCCGGAAAGCACCTTCGCATGGTTACGGATTTTGATATGTCCCTTTTCCTGATTTTCCAAAGCCTTGCTGTATCCGGTGTCGGTCAGGAACAGGCGCATTTTCTCACCCTTCCAGCCAACAGGCGAGTCATGGGTAAGAACATCAAAGACGATCATGTGTCTGGTCGCCGGGTCGAAACGCTCCAAAGCCATAATGTCATGGCCGGATAACTTCTGCGCCCCGGATCGCTGCCTGGCTTCTGCCAGCATTTCCCCGATGGTGCGGGCTTTCTCCGGCAGACGGTATTCGGCCTGCACCTTGCGGATCAAATCCATGCACTCCTGATCCGACAGGGGGCGGAGCTTGTCCAGAAGGCCTTCCGCCGTTTCTTTCGTTGCCGGGTTCGGCGCATAGCGCCATGTCATGTAAATCTCATTCAGGGCAGCGTTCTGATTGGTACTTTCAATCTGAAACACCATCCTCATTTCTGCTTCTGTCAGTTTCATTGCCAGCCTCCTTCAAAAATGGGTATAAAAAAACGCCATAGGTTTTTTGAGCCTACGGCGTTTCTTGCGATATTCACAATTCTAAACTTTCCAGCCATTCGTCAAAAGATTTCTTGGAAACGCGGATCGCATTGCCTATGCGGACGATCCTGAACTCCTCCTGCTTGACGAGCTGATATGCGGTTGTTCGGCCAATGTTGAGCATGGCCGCAATCTGTTCCACGGTATATGTGCGCGGTTCCGGCAGTGACTTTTTCTCTTTCTTGTCCATAGTAACCTCCATGTATTTGCCTTGTCATTTTGACTAAGGGAGTGAAGAATGGCAGTAGCAATCGGCTTTGGCTGGGTGTCCTCTTGCTAAGAATTTGCTAATAGGACCACCCAACGGACACATAAAACTGCGTCAGAATAGGTGTTTTGCACCATAAAGTTCGTTTACTACAAGTCATTCTGCGTAAGGGATGATATTGGAAGTTACATCCGAACCGTGTATCACATGGTAAGCCATACTCCTAAGCGTGGGGCCGGAGGTTCAAATCCTCTCTGGGACGCCAGAAAGCAGCGCTGCAAGCCTTTTTCGGGGCTTGAGATCGGAAGAGCGTCG
>OJOJ01000399.1_pt1 | contig 13902 bp, 14 predicted proteins | sample 1598041 | NCBI WGS metagenome assembly OJOJ01 (sample SAMN01915218, study PRJEB22387) | human gut metagenome | isolation source: stool | host: Homo sapiens | place: USA
GCCTAAAAAGTGAATCGTGGTTTTTCGGAGATGAAAAAACACGATTTAGCATTCGAAAAAACCGCCTTACCTTTGCCGGATATTTTAAAACCTATAAAAACAAAGCAAAGACATGGAAGAAATTCAAATCCTGATCTCATCTTTTAAGGGCTTCAGCAAGCATACGGGGAAAAGTAAACTCACTGATAAACTCCTGGAAATAGGCTCTTATACCAACGGCAGAATCATCGAAAAGATACGGGCGCTGGTACAAAGGAAACTGCCTTCGGTATGGCAGGCCCGGCTGAAAAAGGCCGGAGGGCGGAAAGGCTTCCTGCTGCTGATAATACTGCGCCTGATACCGGCGGTGCCCTATAACCTTATTAATTATGCCTTTGGCCTTACGGAAATGCCTTTTGCTGCGTATGTGCTGGGCTCCGCCATAGGCATAATACCCGGCACGCTGATATTTATAAATATAGGCGACAAGGCGCTGGACGTGACGTCGCCATCCTTCTGGATCGCCTTAGGGCTTCTTGTGCTGCTGCTGCTGGTCGTAACGGCGTTCATGAGCAAAAAACTGTTTCCAAACAACGACAAAGATACGAACGGAGAAGTTACTGAATATGGAAAAGACAAATAAAAATAGCAGACTAAAATGGTGTGTTTTGGGCGTCTTGATAGCGCTTTGCGTAATTTATTTCGCGGTGCCGTCTGTAAACGCATATGATTACTTCCTATTAGGAACACTGTAAATACAAGGCTTTTCGGAGCCTACAAACCAGAAAAAATAATATTTGATCTATCACATTACGCAAAAAGCCGTCCGGCATGAAAAACGGGCGGCTTTTTTGCGTGGATAGACGGAAAGGAGGCACAAAAATAACTACAAAATTTTAGCGTTCAAATTTGTGCAACTTTAACGAAAAGGAGGATCGTAAATGGCCGATGAAAAATTGAATACTGGCCCTGCGGAGAATATTTCCCCGGAGGCCGCCGAGCCTATCGCCACACCCGAACAGGCCGCAGCGTCTGAGCCCCAGCAGGAACAGACCGGGCCTGCCATACCTGAGCCCGGCGATGTGGTTGTGTCCTTTGACAAAATCAATGAGCTTATGGCAGAAAAGAGACAGAACGCCCGCGCCGAAGTCGAAAAGGCGGAACCCCCCGAAACGCCAGAGGCGGCAGCCCCCGGCGAAACACCGCAGCCCGCCAATACGGAGGAACCGAAAAAGCCGCGCCGTGGCCGTCCGCCGAAAGCGGAAAAGGCTGCGACTGAAAATCAGAAATCGGAGAAATCGGCTGGGGCCCGCAAGGGCCGCCCACCCAAGGCGGATAAGGCGGCCCCTGACAAGCCCAAGCCGTCCAAACGAGACAAAGTGTCCCGAAGCGATGGAAAGGCCCCGGATGCCAAGGAGCCCATTAAGCCCGCACAGGATACGGCACTGAAGGAAACTGCTGCTGTGGAACAGACGGCTCCCGAGCCGACTACACCGCCCCGCCCGGTTGAGGAAGGCAAGCTGGTTTATCTGAAACTTTCCGAGGTTCATCCGTTTCACACATTCCGTCCGCACCCCTTTAAGGTACGGGACGATGCGAAGATGCAGGAAATCGTTGCTTCTATCCGCGTAAACGGTGTAATGGTTCCCGGTCTTGCCCGCCCGGAGAAAGACGGAAACGGCTATGAAATTGTAGCGGGCCATCGCCGTACCCACGGCAGTGAACTGGCGGGGCTGGAGGAAATGCCCTTTATTGTCCGTGAAATGACCGACCACGAAGCGGTGCAGGCCATGAAGGACAGCAACAAGCAGCGTGACGGGATGCTCCCCAGTGAATTGGCCGCGCTGCTGGAACTTGAGGTTGAGGACATTAAGCATCAGGGCGGGCGGCTGAAAGGCGTTGCGGAAGGCGATGTTGGAAAACGCTCGGTTGAGATTGTGGGCGAGGCGCATGAGATGAACTATAAAAAGGTCATGCGCTACTTGCGGCTCAACTCTCTTGTGCCGGAGCTTCTGGATAAGGTAGACGATAAAAAGATGGGCTTTATGCCTGCCGTGGAACTGTCCTACATCAAACCGAAAAATCAGAGGCTTATTGCTGTTTCCATTGACGGAGAACAGGCATCCCCCTCTCTGGCCCAGGCGAAAAAGCTCCGGGAGCTGGACAAGGACGGGAAACTCAATGGTGATGTCATTGATGGCATCTTATCAGAAAAGAAAAAGGAGGATCGAGGCGTGATTATTTCTACCGCTGAACTGGAAAAGTATTTTGGCAAGGAAGCCACTCCCGCCAAAATGAAGGAGCAGATCATGACTTTGCTGGACGAGTGGAAAGAGAAACAGCCGCCCGAACTGGCGAAGGCTCCGAAAAAGATGGAGCAGGACAAGTAACCACTTCGAGACATTTTGTCCCGAGGGCCCTGCCCTCCGCATCATGGCTCTGGTGGTATATATCCCCCGTCGCCGCCTGTTTTTTCGTACAGCCGGGAGCGGGCTGTCAAGGGTGCATCGCACCGCCGTTTTACGGCGGCCTGCCCTTGACGGTCTGCCCCGGCTGTGCTATTTCCCCGGCAAGCGGCGGGGGTATATCCTCCAGAGCCGCCCCCTTTCCCATGATTGGGAAAGGGCGGGGGGATTGGGTTGAACTTTCTTATTAAAATATCGGAGGTATTGACTATGAAGCGTCCCCTTGCATACATTACCGCCGCATGGTTGAGCGGCGACAGTGAAAACGCAGAACAGGCCGCCCGCTACTGCCGGGCGGTTTATGAGGCAGGCTTTTCCCCAATCTGCCCGCCCCTTTATCTGCCCCTGTTTCTCAATGACGCAGTACCCGAGGAGCATAAAAGCGGCATCGACATGGGCCGTGACCTGCTCCGCCGCTCCCATGTGCTGGTGGTCTGCGGCCACACCATGACCGAGGCCATGAAAAATGATATTGCCGTGGCCCAGCGGCTGGGAATTACCGCCACCACCCTTGAGGGCATCCTGACCGTCAAGGGACAGGGCAAACGCTGATGGAGTCTGTTTTTGAGGCTTTCATTTCAAATCCTGCCCTTTACAGTGCGGGGCATCTGGTGGGGGAAACGCTGCATTTCCCCACCAACACGGAGGAGGTGCAGTCCCTCTTAAAGCGGATCGGCGTGGATGGCGTCCGCTATCAGGAAATTTTTATTACCTCTTTCGATGGGGATGTGCTTGGGCTCTATGACCATTTGAGCGAGTATGAAAATCTGGATGAGCTTAATCATCTGGCCTGCCTGCTTTCCGAGCTTACCTCATCGGAGCTGGAAACACTGGAGGCCGTCCTCGACAGCGGCGATCACTGTTCTTCGGTGAGGGACATCATCAATCTGACACAAAATCTGGACTGTTACGGCTTTTACCCCGGCGTATCAGATGAGGAAACGCTGGGGCGTATTTATGTGGACGATCTGGAAATGTTGGATGTGCCGGATCAGGTAAAACCGTATTTCGATTATGAGGCGTATGGCCGGGATGCCTGCATCCACGAAAACGGCCATTTTGCCCCGGGCGGCTATGTTGTCAAAGAAAGCGATCATTTCGTGGAAGTGTATCACGGCTTGCAGGATATTCCCAAGGAGCATAAGGTGTTCTCTTTCCCGAAGCTCTCTATCTGGGAGCAAATGGCGGCCTATCAGGAAATCATAGACGGTTCTTCTCTGGAGGGTTACCGTCTAATGCAGAAAAAAGACCGTGGGGATCGGTGACAGTACTTCGAGACAAATTGTCCCAAGGAAGGAGGCGGTATAACTGATTGATGAAGATATTTCCCGGCGCACGATAGCCATATCTGTAAAAACGACCAAGCTGACGGCGCGGGGACTGGCGTATGTGCTGGGCATGGTGGGTCGGAAGATCCGCAAGGCATACCGTGGGCGGCAAGTACCGCATGGCAAACAAAGTGTGCGAAAGCTCATGGCCCACGGCACAGCCACAAACAGCATTGAGCTATCCGGGGATGCCAAGTCCTTTGACCGCGTGGCCCGGAAATGGAATGTGGACTATGCGTTCTATAAAACCGGGTCGGACAAATACCTGCTGTTTTTCAAGGCTGGACAGGCAGACGCAATGACCGCCTGCTTTTCTGAGTATTCCCGGAAGGTGTTAAGCAAAGCAAAATCGAACCGTGTTCCCATCCGGGAACAACTGCAACAGGCGGCAGATCAGCTTTCCAAAGAAAAGCCGAAACAGAAAGAACGTGCAAAGGAGGTGGCCCATGAGGACAGATAAGATTAGAAAATATCTCATTCCGAACATTCCCTATCTGTTCATCCTGTGGGCGTTCCTCAAGCTGGGAACGGCCTACCGGCTGGCGGCGGGTAACGATTTTGCACATAAGCTCATCGGGCTGGGCCAGACGATTGGCCCGGCCTTTGCTGACTTTGCACCCGGTCTTGCCCCGCTGGATTGGCTTATCGGTATTGTAGGAGCCGTTGGTTTCCGGCTGCTGATCTATTTCAAAAGCAAGAACGCTAAGAAGTTTCGGCGGGATGCAGAATACGGCAGCGCCCGGTGGGGAACGGAAAAAGACATCAAACCGTTTGTCGATCCGAAGTTTGAAAACAACGTGATTTTGACCGGGACGGAGTTTCTCACGATGAACACCCGCCCGAAAATCCCCGCAAATGCCCGAAACCTGAATTGCTGCATTATCGGCTCGTCCGGCTCCGGCAAAACCCGCTTCTGGCTTACGCCCCAGCTTTTACAGGCTCATTCCTCTTATGTGGTGGTCGATCCGAAAGGCGGTGTGCTGGGACAGGTCGGGGCTTTTCTGCAAAAACGCGGGTACAAAATCAAGGTGTTCAACAGCATAGATTTTTCAAAATCCATGCACTATAACCCGCTGGCGTATATCCGCAACGAGGCCGATATTCTGAAATTCGTGGATGCCCTGATTTCCAACACCAAGGGCGAAGGCAAGGAAGGCGATCCATTCTGGACAAAATCGGAAACGCTTTTGTACTGCGCCCTGATTGCCTACATCATTTTCGAGGGGCCTGCCGAGGATCGGAACATGAATACCCTTGTGGATATGATTTCCGGCATGGAGGTCAAGGAGGATGACGAGGATTTTATGAACGCGGTGGACTATATGTTTGCCGGGCTCGAAAAGCGCAAGCCGGATTGCTTCGCGGTCAAACAGTATAAAAAGTACAAATTGGCCAGCGGCAAGACGGCAAAAAGCATTTTGATTTCCTGTGGTGCGCGACTGGCTCCCTTTGACATCCCTCAGCTTCGTGAAGTCATGGCCTATGACGAATTGGAGCTTGACCGCATCGGAGATCGGAAAACGGCGGTATTCTTCATCATTTCCGATACCACGCAGACCTACAACTTTTTAGTGGCACTTGCATTTTCGCAGATGTTCAACCTCCTGTGTGAACGGGCGGACAATGTTCACGGTGGCCGCCTGCCGCACCATGTACGGGTGCTGTGGGACGAGGCAGCCAACACGGGACAGGTGCCCCAGCTCGAAAAGCTGGTCGCGGTTATCCGCTCCCGCGAGGTGAGTCTTTGCCTGCTGTATCAGCAGTTGGCACAGTGCAAGGCCATTTACGATAAACACGCCGAGACAATCCTCGGCAACATGGACAGCGTGGTGTTCCTTGGTGGCCGCGAAGCCAGCACCATCAAGGAAATATCCGAGAACTGGTTGGGAAAAGCCACAATCAGTATGCAGACCGACAGCCGCTCCCGTGGCCAGTCGGAAAGCTACAGTCAAAATACCCAGCGGCTGGGCCGGGAACTAATGACCCCAGCCGAGCTTGCAACCATGCCGGGAGACAAATGTATTTTGCAGCTTCGGGGCCTGCCCCCGTTCTTCTCTCCCAAGTATGATCTGAAACGGCATCCGAACTACCGCTATACGGCGGAGGCCGATAAACAGAAAAACGCTTTTGATCTCGACAGGCTCATTAACCGCCGCAGGCGGCCCGGTCTGAACGAGGCGTGTACGATGTATGAGGTGACTGTGCCGGACGATGCACTCACGGAAGAGGACGAGGACATCCTCAACTATGATGACATCGACGATCCAGACGCCTTTGCATAAATGCTTCGAGACAAAGTGTCCCGAAGTTTGTAACCTGCCGCCTGCATGGGCGGCTTTTTTGTTACCGGGAAAATCCCGGAGAAATGGAGGCTTATATGGCATTTTTCTCATCTGCAATCGACACTTTACAGACCCTCGTTATCGCTCTCGGCGCTGGCCTTGGCGTATGGGGTGTGGTCAATCTGCTGGAGGGCTACGGCTCGGATAACCCGGGCTCCAAGTCCCAGGGCATGAAGCAGCTCATGGCGGGTGGCGGCATCATCGTCATTGGCACTACACTGATCCCTCTGCTGTCTGGCCTGTTTTAAGGTAGGCGCTTATGGATTTTCTCACCGACTGGCTCACAAACTGGCTCAAAGAGCTTCTGATTGGCGGGATTATGGGAAACCTCGAAGGGCTTTTTGATACCGTCAATGCCCAAGTCGGAGAGATTGCGGCACAGGTAGGGACTACCCCGGCGGCGTGGCACGCCGGGGTTTTCTCCCTGATCCGACAGCTTTCCGAAACGGTGATCCTGCCGATTGCCGGAATGGTGCTGACCTTTGTTGCCACTTATGAGCTCATACAGATGCTTTTGGAAAAGAACAATATGCACGAGGTTGACGTTGCGAACCTTTATAAATGGATGTTCAAAACGGCCTGTGCAATCCTGATCCTGTCAAATACATTCAATATCGTCATGGCCGTGTTCGATGTGTCGCAGAGCGTTATCGCGCAGGCAGGCGGGCTGATTCAAGGCTCTACCGATGTTTCGGCGGATATGCTTGCCGAACTGGAAACCTCGCTGGAGGCGATGGACTTGGGGCCACTTTTGGGGCTGTGGCTGCAGTCTGCGCTCATTGGCTTCACGATGAAGGCGATGGGAATTATCATTTTCGTTTTGGTGTATGGCAGGATGCTGGAAATCTATCTGCTGACCAGTCTGGCCCCCATCCCCGTTGCTACGCTTTCCAACCGGGAGCTTGGCGGCACCGGGCAGAACTACATCAAGTCCCTGTTTGCCGTGGGCTTTCAAGGGCTGCTGATCCTTGTATGTGTTGCAATTTACGCAGTGCTCATTCAAGGCATCGCAACAAGCGGCGATCCCATCGGGGCAATTTGGGGAACTGTGGGCTACACGGTTTTGCTTTGCTTCATGCTCTTTAAGACCGGGAGCATTGCCCAGCGTATCTTTGGCGCTCATTAACAGGAGGAGGTGCTTATGCCGAGAAGATACGGGGCGGATGGAACGCGCTTATGGAATGGAAAAACGCCGGAGGAGTTTACTGAAGCGGACGCTTACCGCTTTATGGTGGAAACAGAGGCCGTCCTGCAAAGGAAAGAGCTGATGGACGATCCCGCCCAGCCTGCTCCGGCAAGCGGAAAGGAGGAATTTTATCTGAGTAAGAAGGACGATGTATTGCTGACCCCGGAGCAGATTGCTGCGGAGGAGCGGCGCTGGCTGTTTGATGCCCCCATCGCGGAGCTTGCAGAAGTCAAGGGTGTTAGCATTGACGAGGCGGTAAAAATGCGGACGGATGCCGTCTTGCAAGAGGCGGTTGTTCCGATCTCGGTGTCTGTCCGCCCGATTGAGCCGCAGGGTAAACTGATCGGCTTCGCCAGCGTCAACTTTGGTGGTGTGGTCATCGACGATTTTAAGGTCGTGGACGGGAAAAACGGGATTTTCCTCGGTGCTCCCTCTAAACCCGATCCTGCCAGCCGGACGGGATACCGAGCTACGGTTCGGATTCCTGACCGCGCCACGCAAGAGCGGATTAACGCGGCTGGTATGGAAGCGTATCACGCGGCGGTGGAACAGCTTGTTGCACGGGCCCAGGCGGTACGGCCTGCCCCGATCAAGGAGCAGATGGCCGAGGCCGCGAAACAAGCTGGAAAAGAAAATGCCGCCCGGCCTGCACCTGCCAAAGCAAAGGAGGCCCGCAATGACCGATAGCCGCACTTTGGGACAACGTGTCCCGAAGGAGGGCTTGTTTCTCATGGACGGCATCGAGGGCTTGCGTTCTTTGCCAAAACATAGCGTGGATATGCTGCTGACTGATCCGCCCTACGGCACAACCCGGAATTATTGGGATGTGCCCCTGCCGCTCCCGGAGCTGTGGGAGGCGGTGAAATGGGCGGTCAAGCCGAATGGCGCAGTGCTGTTTTTCGCACAGTGCCCCTTTGACAAGGTGCTGGGCGCATCCAACCTCGCCATGCTCCGCTATGAGTGGATTTGGTACAAGGAGCGCGGAACGGGCTTTCTCAATGCAAACCGGGCTCCACTGAAAAAGTCCGAGAATATCTTGGTGTTTTACCAGAAGTCCCCGGTCTACAATCCGCAGTTTACTTATGGCAAGCCTTATACCCGCGTACATTCCCGAAGCGGTACAAGCTCCAACTATGGAAAATTTGAACGTCAGGGGTCGGAGTCCAACGATGGCCGCCGCTATCCCGGAAATGTACTATTTGTGCCTACGGTGTCCAGCGGCATCCATCCTACACAGAAGCCTGTGGAGCTTTGTGAGTACCTGATCCGCACCTATACCCACCCCGGAGAACTGGTCGCGGACATTTGCGTTGGCTCCGGCACAACCGCGATTGCAGCCATCAACACAGAACGCCGCTTTGTATGCTTTGAAACGGCCCCGTCCTTTTATGCCGCCGCCAGTGAACGCATCCGTGCGGCGCAGGCAGTAAAAAGCTCTGGCGAGAAAGGAGTGTAATTATCCAGCAGTATTCTATCATTTACGCCGATCCCCCTTGGCGCTACTCGGCTAAGAAAGTACAGGGCGCGGCGGAAAATCATTATCCCACTATGAGCATTGAGGAGTTATGTGCGTTGCCTGTGGCTGATCTTGCAGCCCCGGACAGCGCACTCTTTTTATGGGCCACTTTCCCGCAGCTCCCGGAGGCGCTCCGGCTGATCGAGGCTTGGGGCTTCACCTACAAAAGCGTTGCTTTCGTCTGGCTGAAAAAGAACAAGAAGGCGGATAGCTGGTTTTACGGCCTTGGCTTCTGGACAAGGGGCAATGCAGAAATCTGCCTGCTGGCAACCAAGGGACATCCAAAGCGGCAGGCTGCCAACATTCATCAATTCATCATTTCCCCGATTGAAGCCCATAGCAAAAAGCCGGACGAGGCCCGCGTCAAAATCATTTCCCTGATGGGCGATCTGCCCCGCGTGGAGCTCTTTGCCAGGCAGACCCCGCCCGGCTGGGCTGTATGGGGAAATGAAGTAACACCAACCATCCCGGACTTTGGGACACATTGTCCCGAAGTACAGAAAGGAGTGTGATCTATGCCCTATGTAAACGTACCAAACGATTTATCCAAAATCAAAACAAAGATGGCTTTCAACCTCACCAAACGCCAGCTTGTCTGCTTCGGCAGCGCGGGCGCAGTGGGGATTCCGGCCTATCTGCTGACCCGTGGCACCCTCGGCAATACCGGGGCGATGTTTCTCATGCTGGGAATTATGCTCCCGGCGTTCCTGCTGGCCATGTATGAAAAGGACGGCTTGCCCTTTGAAAAAGTTGTGCGAAACATTATCCGGGATAAGTGTCTAAGGCCGGGGATCAGGGCCTACCGAACCGAAAACATTTATGCGCCCTTTGCCGGGCCGGGCGCTGGAAAGGAGGATGTGATTGAAAAACACAAAGAAGAAAAACGGAGCCGCCGCCAAGGGTAAAGGCCGGGCGGCCCTGTCTGCCCAGCAGACAATCCCGTATCTGTCCATGCACCCGGACGGTGTGTGCAAGCTCCCGGGTGGGCTCTATACAAAAACCGTGGAATATGAGGACATCAATTACTCCGTGGCATCCACCGAGGATCAGACCGCCATATTCAGCGGATGGAGCTCATTTCTTAACTACTTTGACAGTTCGCTGCCGTTCCAGCTTTCCTTTATCAACCGCCGTTCCCATTCCCGCAGCCGCTATCAAGTCAATATCCCGAAAGCGGATGACAACTATAACAGCGTCCGGGACGAGTTTACCGGGATGCTGAAAAATCAGATTGCCAAAAGCAACAACGGCATTGAACGCTCAAAATACATCACCTTTGGCATACCCGCCGAGGGGATTGCGGAGGCACGGCCCCGACTGGAGCGTGTGGAAGCCGATGTCATGGGAAACTTTAAGCGGCTGGGTGTTCCCTCGGAGCCGATGGACGGACGGGCCCGCCTTGCGCTGCTTCATAGCCAGATGCACCCGGGGAGCCGTGAGGCGTTCCGCTTTTCGTGGAAAGACATCCCACAGACCGGGCTTGGCACAAAAGACTTTATTGCCCCGGACAGCCTCGACTTCCGCCAGTCCCGCACATTCCGCATCGGCCAGTATTGGGGTGCGGTGTCCTACTTGCAGATTATGGCATCGGAGCTTTCGGATAAGCTGCTGGCGGAAATCTTGGAGCTGGATGCGGAAATGACTGTGACCATGCACATTCAGACCGTGGATCAGCTCAAGGCAATCAAGACCATCAAGGGGAAAATTTCGGACATCGGAAAAATGAAAGTGGAGGAACAGAGAAAAGCTGTGCGCTCCGGCTATGACCCGGACATTCTTCCCCCTGACCTGATTACATTCAGCAAGGACGCAGCGGAACTTCTGGCTGATTTGCAATCCCGCAATGAGCGAATGTTTCTGCTGACCTTTACGGTGGTAAACCTTGCGCCTACCCGCCAGCGGTTGGAAAATGATGTGTTTACCGTGGGCGGTATCGCACAGAAATACAACTGCGCTCTGCGCCGTCTGGACTGGCAACAGGAACAGGGCTTTGTTTCCTCGTTAGCTCTTGGCTACAACGAGGTAGAAATCCAGCGCGGTATGACAACCAGCTCCACCGCCATCTTTATCCCCTTTATGACAAGGGAGCTCCGCATGGCTGGGCAGGCCCTCTACTATGGCATGAACGCACTTTCCCACAATGTCATCATGGCTGACCGCAAAAAGCTGAAGTCGGCAAATGGGATGTATTTGGGTTCTACGGGCTCCGGCAAGAGCTTTGCCGCAAAGCGCGAGCTTTTGAATGTGTTTCTCACCATCCCGCAGGATCGGATCATTGTGGTTGACCCGATGGGCGAATATGCGCCGCTGGTGCGAAGGCTGGGCGGCCAGGTGATCGAGATTGCCCCGGACAGTCCGCACCACCTCAATCCGATGGATGTAGAGCTCAATATGGCCGCCGGAGAAAGCCCGCTTTCCATGAAGGCGGATTTTCTTTTGTCCCTGTGCGAGCTGGTGGTCGGCGGCAAGGAAGGCTTGCAGCCCATTGAAAAGACGGTCATTGACCGCTGTGTGCGTTTGGTGTACCGGGAGCAGGCGCTCGGACTGGAAACTGCAAAAACACCGCTGTTGCAGGATTTGTACGAAGAGCTCTTACGCCAGCCGGAGCCCGAAGCCCGGCGCGTGGCAACTGCCTTAGAGCTTTATTGCACAGGCTCCCTCAATCTCTTTAACCATCCTACCAACGTCAAGACGGACAGCCGTGTGGTGTGCATCGTTCTGAAAAACATGGGCGAAAACCTTAGAAAGATTGCAATGCACATCACAAATGAGTTTGTTTCGCAGGCGGTGGATCAGAACTTCCACGAGGGTGCGGCGACTTGGTGCTACTTTGACGAGTTTCATATCCTGCTCCGCGATCCGCTGACAGCCAGCTACTTTGTGGCAGTCTGGAAAATGCTGCGTAAAAAAGGATGTGTGCCGTCTGCTTTGACGCAGAACGTCAAAGACCTTTTGGCCAGCCGGGAAATCGAGAACATTCTGGACAACACGGATTTTATGATTCTGCTTTCGCAGGCGCAGAGTGACCGTACCATTCTGGCAAAACAGCTCGGTATTTCCGAGCATCAGCTTTCCTATATCACACACAGCAATTCCGGCGAGGGGCTGTTGTTCTATGGAAATGTAACCATTCCGTTTGTGGATCGGTTCCCTCGCGGAGAAATCTATGACCTGCTGACTACCCGCCCGGAGGATATGAAGAATGAAACGAAAAACGAATAAAACCAAGGAGGAGGCTTGGTCGCAGACCGCCCACGCCCCTGACGGGGAACAGCCCGGGCCGGAGGCTTCCGACACTTCGGGACAAAGTGTCCCGAAGTCCAAGTTCCGCAAAAAGAGCCAGCAGGAACAGGCTGCGGCGGCAAAGCTCCACATGGAGTCCCAAGGCGAAAAACTGGAACAGGCCCGGGAGAAGCTGGCAAAGCAAAAGCCGCCGAAAAAGCCCGGCCCGGTAAAACGCATAGGCCGTGTTGCCAGCGGTTCCGTTCACAGCTTCGTGCATGGCAAGATTTTTGAAGTGGAACAGGAAAATGTCGGCACGGAAGGCGCACACCGTTCTGAGCTTGTGGGAGAAACCGCGCTGCGGCATGGCTCTCGCTTTGTGCGCCGTAAAGTCCGGGAACATCCGGCAAAAGTGGTACGCAAGGCCGAGGCCCGCTATACCAAGTACACGGCGGACTACCATTTTCACACCGCCGCACAGGAGCACCCGGAGCTGACGAAAAATGCCCTTACCCGCTACTGGCAGAAGCAACGGCTCCGCAGGCAATACCGCAAGCAGGCAAAGGAGGCTGCAAAGCAGAGCGCGGCTGCGGCTGGGAAAACTGCCACAGCCACAGAACGCCTGACTGCCCGGGCAGTGGAATTTGTCAAAAGTCATCCCGCAGGTGCCGTGATTGCGGTGCTCTGTGTGTTACTCCTGTTCGCTATGCAGTCCTGTTCCTCTACCATGCTTATGCTGGGGAACGCCGGGGCCGGTGCATTAGGAGCCAGCACCTATCCTTGCGAGGATCGTGATATGCTGGCCGCCGAAGCCGCCTATTGTGCGCTGGAAGATGATTTACAGCATTATCTGGACACCTATGAAAGCACCCATGACTATGACGAATACCACTTCGATCTGGACGAAATCGAACATGATCCCTATGTGCTGCTTTCTCTTTTGTGTGCGCTCCATGAGGGACAATGGACAATAGGCGAGGTACAGGGAACGCTGCAAATGCTCTTTGACCGCCAGTACATTCTCACGGAGGATGTGGTGGTGGAAACCCGGTATCGCACAGAAACCGACACATGGACGGACGAGGACGGCAACTCCCATACGGACACCTATCAGGTGCCTTACGATTATTACATCTGTACGGTCACGTTGGAAAATTTTGATTTGTCCCATGTACCTGTGTACGTTATGGGCGAGGATCAGCTTTCCCGATATGCCATCTATATGGCAACGCTGGGAAATCGCCCCGATCTGTTCCCGGATTCTCCCTATGTGAACAAGTACATTACCGGGAAACCCGGTGATTACGAAGTGCCCGGAGAATATCTGGACGATGAAACCTTTGCTGCAATGCTTGCCGAAGCGCAGAAATACATCGGCTATCCCTATGTGTGGGGAGGCAGTTCTCCTGCCACTTCCTTTGATTGCTCGGGGTACGTTTCGTGGGTCATCAATCACTCCGGCTGGAATGTGGGCAGGCTGGGCGCCCAGGGGCTCTATAACATCTGTACGCCGACCAGCTCTCCCAAACCCGGTGATCTGGTGTTCTTCAAAGGCACCTATGACACGCCGGGCGTGAGCCATTGCGGGATTTATGTCGGTGACGGAAAAATGCTGCATTGCGGAGATCCCATCGGCTACGCAAATTTGAATACAAGCTACTGGCAATCTCATTTTTACGCCTACGGGCGTTTACCGTGACAGGAGGTTTTGAAATGGCAACTACCAAAAGCATGAAAATTCAGGCCGAGATTGATAAGGTCAAGGCCAAAATCAGTGAACAGCAGGCCCGGCTCAAGGAGCTGGAGCAAAAAAAGCTGGAGGCGGAAAACAGCGAGATCGTGGACATTGTGCGTGGCATGAGCA
>OJOJ01000409.1_pt1 | contig 13706 bp, 9 predicted proteins | sample 1598041 | NCBI WGS metagenome assembly OJOJ01 (sample SAMN01915218, study PRJEB22387) | human gut metagenome | isolation source: stool | host: Homo sapiens | place: USA
AAACAGCATTCTTAGGATGAAGAGATCTTCGCAGCAGTAAAAGATGTAGAAAGCGTAAATGCTGACGGAAAAGATTATGATGTCACAGTTGTTAATGACAAGGTGATCAAAGGTCGTGCATATTAATCTTTCATAATATAATCTCATAAAAAGCAACGCTAAAGTGTTTCAGGGATAGCGCAATATAGAAAGCAACACAAAGCTGTATTGCGCTATTTTTGTACCATTTTTGGGCAGAAAGCAGGTGAAATCAATGGCTGAGAAAGCAATTTTGACAATGAAAGGCATTACAAAAACTTTCCCGGGCGTAAAGGCATTATCTAATGTAGATTTCAAATTATGTGAAGGCGACATTCATGCTCTGATGGGAGAGAATGGTGCCGGAAAGTCAACATTTTTAAAAATTCTTACAGGACAGATAGAACCTAGCAAGGGTGATGTTTCAATCACACCAGGTCAGAGATTATCTTTCTTAGAGCAGGATCACTTCAAGTATGATGAATATAATGTTCTTGATACAGTAATCATGGGTAATGACAGACTTTACCAGATTATGAAAGAGAAAGAAGCTATATATGCCAAGGAAGATTTTACAGAGGAAGATGGTAACAAGGCAAGTGAGCTTGAGGCTGAGTTTGCAGATATGAATGGCTGGGAGGCTGAATCAGATGCTGCACAGCTTCTTAACGGACTTGGAATCGGAACAGATCTTCATTATAAGACAATAGCTGAGCTTAACGGTAGTGAGAAGGTGAAAGTTCTTCTTGCAAAGGCTTTATTTGGTAATCCTGATATTCTGCTTTTAGATGAGCCTACTAACCACCTTGATCTTGATGCGATTGCATGGTTAGAAGAATTCCTTATTAATTTTGAGAATACTGTTATTGTTGTATCGCATGACAGATATTTCCTTAATAAAGTATGTACACAGATTGCAGATATTGATTATGCGAAGATTCAGCTCTATGCAGGTAATTATGATTTCTGGTATGAGTCAAGCCAGCTTATTATCAAGCAGATGAAGGAAGCTAATAAGAAGAAGGAAGAAAAGATTAAGGAATTACAGGACTTTATCCAGAGATTCTCTGCCAATGCTTCTAAGTCTAAGCAGGCTACTTCAAGAAAGAGAGCTCTTGAGAAGATTGAATTAGACGAGATTAAGCCATCAAGCAGAAAGTATCCATATATTGATTTCAGACCAGCAAGAGAGATTGGTAATGAAGTACTTACAGTAGAAGGAATTTCTAAGACTATTGATGGTGTTAAGGTACTTGATAATGTATCATTTATTGTAAATCATGATGATAAGATAGCATTTGTTGGTTCTAATGAGCTTGCGACAACTACACTTTTCAATATTATTACAGGCAACATGGAGCCTGATGAGGGAAGCTACAAATGGGGTGTTACAACTTCACAGGCTTATTTCCCTAAGGACAGTGCTGCAGAGTTTAACAGAGAAGATACTATCGTTGAATGGCTTACACAGTATTCACCAGATCCGGATCCTACTTATGTAAGAGGATTCCTTGGAAGAATGCTTTTTGCCGGAGATGACGGTGTTAAGAAGGTTAAGGTATTATCAGGTGGAGAGAAGGTAAGATGTCTTATATCCAAGATGATGATATGTGGAGCAAATGTATTAGTATTTGATGATCCTACTAACCACCTTGATATGGAGTCAATCACAGCTCTTAACAACGGACTTATTAAGTTCCCTGGTGTTACATTATTTACATCACACGATCACCAGTTCATCCAGACAACAGCTAACCGTATTATGGAAATCGTTCCAAGCGGACAGCTTATTGATAAGATAACAACATACGATGAGTATCTTGCAAGCGATGAGATGGCAAGAAAGCGTCAGGGCTTTGCAGAAGCAGCTTCTGATGATGAAGATTAATAAACAGCAATGGACAGCCGCACTTATGTGCGGCTGTCTGTGCGTATGAACTGCGAACAGAGTCAAGATGAGAATAAGAATGATTGACAAATACAACACATTTGTTATACTTATCACATATTATATTTGCAGGGGAGCATAAGGGCTGTGTAAGCAGTGGCTGCTGAGAGGGATTAAGTTCCGACCCATAACCTGATGTGGATAATGCCACCGTAGGGATTCTTTAGAGGGCTTTTTAGCTCTTCATTTGATTGTTTCGAAATCGGATTTCCACAAGGCTTATGATTTTTCCTGTTAATTACCAGAATGGAGGAATACATATGGAATACGCAACACAGATGGATGCCGCAAGGAAAGGCATTGTTACTAAAGAAATGGAAATTGTTGCAAAGAAAGAAAATATAGATGTCGAGAGTTTAAGACAGCTTATAGCTAAGGGACAGGTTATCATTCCTGCCAATAAGAATCATAAATGTCTTGACCCTAACGGTATCGGTAATAAGTTAAGAACTAAGATTAATGTTAATCTTGGAACTTCAAGAGACTGCGTGGATCTTGATATGGAACTTGACAAGGTTAATAATGCTGTAAAGATGGGAGCAGAAGCTATCATGGATCTTTCTTCTTTCGGTGATACACAGAAATTCAGAAGAAAGCTGACAGCAGAATGTCCTGCAACAATAGGAACAGTTCCTATATATGATGCAGTTGTATATTATCATAAGGCACTTAAGGATATCACAGCACAGGAGTGGCTTGATGTTGTAGAAATGCATGCTAAAGACGGCGTTGATTTCATGACTATACATTGTGGTATTAACAAGGCTACAGCTAAGAAGTTCAGAGCAGATAAGAGACTTATGAATATTGTATCAAGAGGCGGTTCTATCATATATGCATGGATGGAGATGACTGGAAATGAAAACCCATTCTTTGAATATTATGACAGAGTGCTTGAGATATGCCGTGAGTATGATGTTACAATGAGTCTAGGAGATGCATGCAGACCGGGATGTATCATGGACGCATCTGACATTTCACAGATTGAAGAGCTTGTTACACTTGGCGAGCTTACAAGAAGAGCATGGGAGAAGGACGTCCAGGTAATGGTGGAAGGACCGGGACATATGCCTCTTAACCAGATTAAGGCTAATATGGAAATCCAGCAGACAATATGCAAGGGCGCACCTTTCTATGTATTAGGACCTCTTGTTACTGATATAGCGCCAGGATATGATCACATTACAGCAGCAATCGGTGGAGCTATCGCAGCTACTTATGGGGCTTCATTCCTCTGCTATGTAACACCTGCAGAGCATCTTAGATTACCGGATCTTAATGATGTTAAGGAAGGAATTATTGCTTCTAAGATTGCAGCACATGCGGCTGATATTGCAAAGGGCGTACCGGGTGCAATGGACTGGGATTATAAGATGGACAAGGCAAGAAAGGTTCTTGACTGGGAAGCAATGTTTGATGTTGCGATTGACCCTGAGAAGGCAAGAGCTTACAGAGCTTCATCTAAGCCTGAAAAAGAGGATACATGTTCTATGTGCGGTAATTTCTGTGCAGTAAAGAATATGAACAAGATTATGGAAGGCGAGATTGTAAGCATATTTGACGAGTAATAACACTTATGGGAGGGCTGTCACGGTTGTGGCAGCTCTTTTTTATACAAAAATTTAAATAAAAATATAATGGACTAAAGACCTATTGGCTAAAATGTGTAATATACTATATACTTACATTAACAGGGAATAGATGGAGGTTATATGACATTATTATTAATTTTACTTGCAGTTCTGCCTACAATATTTATGATTGTTTTCATATATTATAAAGATTCATATGAAAAAGAGCCGGTAGGTCTGCTGGTTTCATTATTTGCACTAGGAATGGCGGGAACAATACCTGCTGTTGCATATGAGACAGCTGGGGATGCGTTTATTGGATTGTTTTTTTATAAGAATAGTGGAATATATAATCTTATTTCAGCATTTTTAGGGGTTGCACTTGTAGAAGAAGGTGTTAAATTCATAGCTTTATATTTCAGGACATGGAAGAATCCTAATTATAATTATAAATTCGATGGCATTGTATATGCTGTGCTTGTGTCTTTAGGGTTTGCCACAGTTGAGAATATCCTTTATGTATTGGAGGGTGGACTTTCGGTAGCGATAGCAAGAGCATTGTTATCAGTTCCGTCACATGCAATAGATGCAGTATATATGGGCTTTTATTATGGATATGCCAAATATTATGATTCTGTAGGAATTGTAAGGAGAAGAAATAAAAACTTAAGGATGGCGGTTATTGTGCCGGTATTGCTGCATGGATGCTATGATTTTCTGCTTTTTGAGAATTCGCTTATATATCTTGCAGTATTCTTAGTGTTTGTAATAGTGCTTGATGTTCTGGCTGTTATAAGAATTAACCGTTCATCAAAAAAGAATATGCAGATATACAAATCAGCAGTTCAGGTATATTGTACTAACTGTGGTCAGAAGCTTAATGAGTATGGTTTTTATTGTATGAACTGCGGGTGTCCGGTAAGAAGAATGTGATTTGCCATGAAACGGGATAAATGCTATAATCATATGATGCGAAAATGTGATATTAAGGAGTGAACTTTATGGCAAACACAGCCAGCAGGAATGGTAAAAAGACTACCACTCAGAGAAAGAATACGAATACTTCAGGCAGGAAAAAGCAGCAGGCTAAGTCTAAACAGACAGCTAAGAATAAGCAGGTTCAGGATAATCAGTTAAGGAATGACTGTATAATACTTTTTTCGATAGCATGTGCGATAATACTTATACTTACGAATTTTAATCTTGCAGGGACATTAGGCAGAGGCATAAAGTGGTTTATGTTTGGTGTCTTTGGGGTTATAGAATATATTTTTCCACTTGTACTTGCAGCAAGTGTTATATTCCTTATGGTAAACAGGGATTTAATAAGAGTGGCAAGAATTAAGACAGTAGCGGTGTACGGACTTCTTATTGTATTATGCGGAATGATTCAGTGTGTATATAATAAGCCGGCGGTTATGGAGAGTAATGTGGGAGAAGTATTTACATATTGTGCTGATTATAAGGCAGGAGGAGGATTTTCAGGCGGCATATTATGTAAAGTACTGAGTCCTATAGGGGCTATTGGAACATTTGTAATATTAATGATACTTGCAATTATATGCATTGTTATTATCACAGAAAAATCTTTTGTGTCAGGGCTTAAGAATGTAAGGAATAACAGCCAGAGAATGATGCAGGAGGCAAAAGAAGATTATTCGGCATACAGACAGCATTCTGCAAGCAGACATGAAAATGATATGTCAGATGAAGAGTATCATAGGCTAAGAGAAGAAGAGAGAGCTAAGGCAAGATTAAGAAAAATTGAAAGGAAAGAGAAACAGCTTGCTGAAAAGAAGGCAAGGGAAGAATATCTTGCCAATGCCAGAATGAATAATGTTGTAAGAGGCGTGACTTCTGATACACTTATAACAGGTGATGTCCAGCCGGAGCCAGAGATAGATATACATGAAATTGAAGTTGACCGTGAAAGAAAAGATGAATATTCAGCCGATATATATGAGCCTGATAACAGAATGAAACCTGTTGATAAAGCACAGGTGATTGTTGATGACAGTGATGATTTGTTTGAGAATTTGTATTCGGATGATAAATCTGCTGACAGTGTTATGCCTGCACAGTCTGTTCAGGAGATTCAGGATGATTATTATTCAGAAGAACTACAGTATCAAGAGGCAGATGCTTCTGACAGTATGATGGATAATTATTCGTATTCAGAACCAGATGCGGATGAAGATGTATACGATATGCAGGAAGATGAAGCAGCAGATTATGCTGGAGATATTCATGAAGAGCCAGAAGCTGATGTACAGGATAATGTAATAACAGAAAGTTCTGTGCCTGAAAAGAAACCAAAGAAGGTATACAAGTTCCCGCCGATAAGTTTATTAAAGAAAAATCCAGGGGCGGCATCCGGCGGAAAGGCTGAGTACAGAATGACCGCGCAGAGATTACAGGAGACTCTGCTTACTTTCGGAGTTAAAGTTACAATAACTGATATAAGCTGTGGACCAACTGTTACAAGATATGAGTTACAGCCGGAGCAGGGTGTCAAGGTCAGCAAGATTGTATCTTTATCAGACGATATCAAGCTTAATCTGGCAGCTGCTGATATAAGAATTGAAGCACCAATTCCGGGTAAGGCAGCTATTGGTATTGAAGTTCCTAACAAGGAAGCTGGAAGCGTATATTTCAGGGAACTTGTTGAGTCCAAGGAATTCAAAGAAAGCCAGTCGGCAATATCATTCGGAGTTGGTAAGGATATTGCAGGAAAGACTATTATTGCGGATATTGCCAAAATGCCACATATGCTTATTGCAGGTGCGACAGGTTCAGGTAAATCAGTATGTATCAACACAATTATCATGAGTATTCTTTATAAGGCAAAGCCGGAAGATGTAAGACTTATAATGGTTGACCCTAAGGTTGTTGAGTTAAGTGTGTACAATGGAATACCACATTTGTTATTACCGGTTGTAACTGATCCTAAAAAGGCTGCGGGAGCGCTTAACTGGGCTGTTAATGAAATGACAGACAGATATAAGAAGTTCGCGGCAATGCAGGTGCGTAATATTAAAGGATATAATGATGTTGTTGTTAAGAAAAACAAGGAGGGCATAGATCCTCCAATGGAGAAGCTTCCACAGATTGTTATTATCATAGACGAGCTTGCCGACCTTATGATGGTTGCACCGGGAGAGGTTGAAGATGCAATATGCCGTCTGGCACAGCTTGCAAGAGCAGCAGGAATACATATGGTTATAGCAACACAGAGACCTTCTGTTAATGTAGTAACAGGACTTATCAAGGCAAATATTCCGTCTAAGATAGCATTTGCAGTATCTTCGGGAATTGATTCAAGAGTTATCATTGATATGAATGGTGCTGAGAAGCTGCTTGGAAAGGGAGATATGCTTTACTTCCCATCTAATCTTCCAAAGCCGCTGCGTGTACAGGGCGCATTTGTATCTGATGAAGAGGTTGAAAATGTTGTATCCTTCCTTAAGGAGAATGCAGAGGAAGTATCTTATGATGAGAGTATCGCACAGGCTACTGTAAGTCAGGAGAGTATGCCGGGCAGCAGTAGTAAAGGTGATGACGACAGGGATTCGCTTTTCGCTGATGCGGGAAGATTCGTTATTGAGAATGAGAAAGGCTCAATAGGAAGTCTGCAGAGACATTTTAAGATTGGTTTTAACAGGGCTGGACGAATTATGGATCAGCTTGCTGATGCAAAGGTAGTAGGACCGGAGCTTGGAACTAAGCCAAGAAAGGTTGAAATGACAATGGAAGAGTTTGAAACACTTCTAAAGCAGCAGTAATGTAAGTAATATATACTATAAAATAAGGAGACTAATGTATGAAGCTTTCAGAGATATTAAAGATATGTTCAGAAAATGAAGTTACAGATTTCAGATACAGTGTTGTATGCGGCGATACTGAGTCGCAAGTGACAGGAATTACATCTGATTCAAGAAAGATGCAGGACGGATATGCATTTGTATGCATTAAAGGAGCTGTGAGTGATGGACATAAGTATATTGACCAGATTAAGGATAAGGCATCTGTAATTGTTGTTCTTGATGGCGAATACGAAGCCAAGGATTGCAAGGCAGCAGTTGTAAGCACAGATAACACGAGACTTGCGCTTGCACTTATGTCGGCGGCAGTTTACGGCAATCCTGACAAGAAGCTGTTCACAATAGGAATAACAGGAACTAAGGGAAAGACAACAACTACTTATATGGTTAAAAATGTGCTTGAAGCATGTGGCATTAAGACAGGTCTTATCGGAACAATCGAGACAATTATCGGTGATGAGGCAGTTCCGGCACACAATACAACACCTGAATCAATAGAGATTCACCAGTCATTTGCCAAGATGGTAGAGGCTGGCTGTAAGGCAGTTGTCATGGAGGTGTCTTCGCAAGGACTTAAGCTTGACAGAACAGCAGGCATTATGTTTGACATAGGCGTATTCACTAATCTCGAGCCTGACCATATCGGACCTAATGAACATGAATCATTTGAGGATTACCTTAACTGCAAGGCTAAGTTATTCAAGCAGTGCAAGGTTGGTATTGTAAATGCTGACGACAAGCATACTAAGGATATTCTTAAAGACTCAATATGTAAGGTTGAAAGCTATGGTATCGGAGATGATGCTGATATTAAGGCTGAAAATATTGAACTACTGCATGAACCGGGCAAGATTGGACTTACATATGACTGTACAGGACTTGTTAATATGAAGGTTGAGCTTAATCTTCCGGGTAAGTTCTCTGTATACAATTCATTATGTGCAATAGCAATTACAAGACATTTTAATGTTGACAGCGAGGCACTTAAGGAGACTCTTAAGCATGTTAAGGTTAAGGGAAGAATTGAGCTTGTAAAGGTATCGGATGATTTTACATTAATGATAGATTATGCTCATAATGCTATGGCTTTAGAGAGTATTCTTACAACTCTTAAGGAATATCACCCTCACAGACTTGTATGCCTGTTTGGATGCGGCGGAAATCGTTCTAAGGAGAGAAGATTTGAGATGGGTGAGGTTTCAGGAAAGCTTGCTGACCTTACTATTATCACATCGGATAATCCAAGATTTGAAGAGCCGGAGGCAATTATAGAGGATATCAAGACTGGTATTGCCAAGACTACAGGAAAGCATGTTGATATTACAGACAGAAAAGAAGCTATAAAGTATGCGATAGAGCATGGCGAGCCGGGTGATATTATTGTTCTTGCAGGTAAAGGACATGAGGATTATCAGGAGATTAAAGGCGTGAAGTATCCAATGGATGAGAGAGTTCTTATCGCAGAGGTGCTTGAAGAATTAAAGGATAAATAATGTACGCAGATGTAATTATAGACATTTCGATTGAACAGCTTGATAAGACATTCCAGTATGCAGTTCCGCAAGAATTACAGGATGTAATTGAACTTGGAATGACTGTTGATATTCCTTTTGGCACAGGAAACAGGCAGATAACAGGGTATGTTGTCGGGTTAGGAGAAAAGGCGGCATATCCTGTTGAAAAAATAAAGTTTATTACGGGAATTACTGAGGGCAAAGTTACTGCCGTCAGCAGGATGATAAGGCTTGCGGCGTGGCTTAAGCATAATTACGGCTGTACCATGAATCAGGCAATTAAGACAGTTGTTCCTGTAAAGGATAAGGTTAAGCAGAAGGAAAAACGTTCGGTTAATCTTATTATAGATAAGGCACAGGCGCAGGATTATCTTGATACATTTGCAAAGAAAAATGCAAAGGCAAGATACAGACTGTTAGAAGCTCTGATTAATGAGCCTGTAATAGAAGAAAATATTATTAAATCAAAACTTAATATTACGGCGCAGATTATCAAAACCTTTGAAGATATGGGGATTGTAGAAGTCAGATCAGAAGATATGTACAGGAATCCTGTAAGAAATGTTTCGGGAGAAAGAAAGCATATTGAACTCAATGAACAGCAGAAAAATGCTGTTGATAAAATAATATCTGATTATGATAATGGAGATTATAAGACATATCTGCTTCATGGTGTGACAGGAAGCGGAAAGACCGAAGTGTATCTTGAAGCAATAGAGCATGTGCTAAGTCAGGGCAGACAGGCAATTGTGCTGATACCGGAGATTGCGCTCACATTCCAGACTGTGCAGAGATTTTATCATAGATTCGGTGATAAGGTATCTATTATGAATTCCCGAATGTCAAAGGGAGAACGGTATGACCAGTTTCTGCGGGCACAGAGAGGCGATATAAGTGTAATGATAGGACCTCGTTCAGCGCTGTTCACACCATTTTCAAATATAGGGCTTATAGTAATAGATGAAGAGCATGAAGGGGCTTATAAGTCAGAGACTGTTCCAAGATATCATGCAAGAGAAGTTGCGTGCCATATTGCAGAGGAGGCAGGTGCTTCGGTAATATTGGGTTCTGCGACTCCTTCAATGGAAAGCTATTATGCAGCAATGAATGGATATATAGAGCTTATTAAACTTGACAGCCGTGCAGGAAGCGGAGAACTTCCGTCAGTTGATATTGTTGACCTGAGAGAAGAATTAAGGCTTGGAAACAGGACGATATTCAGTAACAGGTTAAGAGAATTGATGAGTGACAGACTTGCAAAGCATGAGCAGATAATGCTTTTCCTTAATAAAAGAGGTGTGGCAGGCTTTATATCATGCCGTTCATGTGGAAAGGTTATGAAATGCCCGCACTGTGATGTTTCGCTTACAGAGCATGCTAATGGAAGACTTATGTGTCATTACTGCGGATATACAGCGCCTAAAATAACAGTATGCCCGTCGTGTGGCTCAAGATATGTTTCCGGCTTCAGGGCAGGAACGGAAGGCGTTGAAGCACAGGTTAAGAAAACATTTCCACAGGCAAGAGTCTTAAGAATGGATATGGACACAACCAGAGGTAAGGATGGGCATGAAAAGATTCTGTCAGAATTCGCCAACGGTAATGCAGACATTCTTATTGGAACCCAGATGATTGTTAAGGGACATGATTTTCCAAATGTAACGCTTATGGGAGTGCTTGCGGCAGATATGTCACTTTATGCGAGTGATTACAGGGCTGCGGAAAGAACCTTCCAGCTTCTTACACAGGCGGCAGGAAGGGCAGGAAGAGCAGAAAAAAGCGGTAATGTAGTTATACAGACTTATACACCGGAACATTTTAGTATTGTTAGCGCAGCTAATCAGGATTATAATGCTTTCTATGAGCAGGAAATTGCATACAGAAAGCTGTGTGGATATCCGCCGGTAGATAATCTTATGAAGATTATGTTATCTTCACCAGATGAGATATTATTGACAAAGAGTGCAGCGTGGGTTAAAGCATTTGTGGATAACAACTGTATGGTTGAAGGACTTATGTGCATAGGTCCGGCAGATGCACCAATTTATAAGATTAAAGATGTGTATAGTAAGATAATCTATGTAAAACATAAAGACAGGGAAGTTCTTACTGATATATATGAAAAGCTTGATGTTAATATTGTTGGAAGTCAGGCTTTTAGAGATGTTTTTGTACAATACGATATTAATGGATAATTAATAGGAAAAGAGGTAATTATGGCAATAAGAAATATTAGAACACTTGGAGATGATATATTAAGATCTAAGGCTAAAGAAATTACAGAGATGACACCAAGAATTCAGGAACTTATCGACGATATGTTTGAGACAATGTATGAGGCTAACGGCGTAGGACTTGCTGCACCTCAGGTTGGAATCAGAAAGAGACTTGTTGTTATTGACTGTGGTGACGATCCTATTGTACTTATCAATCCGGTTGTGTTAGAGACAAGCGGAAGCCAGACAGGACTTGAAGGATGCCTTAGTGTACCGGGAAAGACAGGTGAGGTTACAAGACCTAATTATGCAAAGGTTAAGGCTCTTAATGAGAACATGGAAGAGATTATAGTAGAAGGAGAGGAGCTTCTTGCAAGATGCCTTCTTCATGAGATTGACCATCTTGATGGTATAATGTATGTTGATAAGGTAGAAGGAGAACTTCTTTCTACAGATGACATTGAAGAATAATTAATGAAAAGGGGAACAGAATGCGAGTAGTTTTTATGGGTACACCCGATTTTGCGGTAGGAACACTTAAAGCAATAATCGAAGCAGGACATGATGTGGCAGCAGTTGTTACACAGCCTGATAAGCCAAAGGGAAGAAGTAAGACCCTTGTTTTCTCACCGGTTAAGGAAGAAGCTGTAGCACACGGAATCACAGTTTTACAGCCAGAGAGAGCAAGAGATGAAGCATTTGTAGAAGAATTAAGAACATATAATGCAGATGTAATCGTTGTCGTTGCATTTGGACAGTTATTGCCGGCAAGTATTATTAACATGCCAAGATACGGCTGTATCAATGTTCATGCATCACTTCTTCCTAAGTACAGAGGTGCATCACCAATCCAGTGGGCAGTTATTGATGGATGTGAGTATTCAGGTGTTACAACCATGAAGATGGACGAAGGCCTTGATACAGGTGACATCCTGATGGTTGAGAAGGTGAAGCTTGCTGCCAAAGAGACAGGTGGAAGCCTTTTTGACAGATTAAGTGATGTCGGTGCACATCTTTTAGTTAAGACACTTGAGAAACTTGAAGCTGGAACTATTACTCCTGTTAAGCAGGATGATTCAGAAAGCACTTATGTAAAAATGCTTCATAAGTCATTCGGTAAGATGGATTTTAATAAGAGCGCAGCTGAACTTGAAAGACTTATAAGAGGACTTAATCCATGGCCTAGTGCATTTACTTATATAGACGGTAAGATGTTAAAGATATGGGATGCAGATGTTGCAGATAATATCAGTGAAGTACAGACAGAAGAAGTTAAGCCGGGACAGGTTGTTACTGTAGGAAAGAACACATTTACAATAGCCTGTGGACAAGGTTACTTAGTTGTTAATGAGGTTCAGTTAGAAGGTAAGAAGAGAATGGACAGCGGTTCATTCTTAAGAGGCAACCAGTTAGAAGCAGGTGTAATGTTAGGAGAATAAGCAGAATCTTAAATGGTTCAGAAAAGAGGTATTATGGTAGCTTTATATGGTTATTATGGATATGGATATTACTATGATCCAATGTACATTCTGATAATAATATCATGTGTTATTGCACTGATAGCGCAGGTAAAGGTAAAAAGCACATTTAACAAGTATTCTAAGGTGTCATCTTCAAAAGGAATGACAGGCGCAATGGTTGCAGAGCAGCTTTTAAGAAGCCAGGGAATATACGATGTATCTATTCAGAGAGTATCAGGAAGCCTGACAGATAATTATAATCCAAGAAATAAGACACTTAACCTGTCAGATTCTGTGTATAATTCAACATCTGTTGCTGCTATCGGAGTTGCAGCCCATGAAACAGGACATGCCATACAGCATGCTTATGGATATGGTCCATTAAGCTTCAGGACAGCGTTGTTTCCGTTAGCCAGTGTCGGTTCACAGGTATCATGGATACTTATTGTGCTTGGACTTATATTTGGCTCAACTAATATACTTATAGATATTGGTATTCTTATGTTCAGTCTGGCAGTACTTTTCCAGCTTGTAACATTACCGGTTGAGTTTAATGCTTCAGCAAGAGCATTACAGCTTCTTGAATCAGAAGGATTCCTGTATGGAGATGAGAACAGACAGGCAAAAAAGGTGCTTTCAGCAGCAGCCATGACATATGTTGCGGCAGCAGCCACAGCAATTTTACAGCTTTTAAGACTGATTTATTTATTTGGAGGAAGACGCCGTGACTGATTCGGTGAATTTAAGGGCAGTTGTACTGGATATACTTATGGAAATCAATGAGAAGGGTGAATTTTCACACCTTCTCATTAATAATGCACTGACAAAGTACCAGTATCTTGATAAGAATAAGAGAGCATTTATAAGCAGATTATCACTAGGAACGATTGAGAACAGAATTGAACTTGACTATATAATAGACCAGTTTTCAAAGACTCCTGTAAGAAAGATGAAACCACTTATAAGAAATATATGTGAAATGTCTGTATACCAGATAATATATATGGATAATATTCCGGATTCAGCAGTGTGCAATGAGGCTGTAAAGCTGGCTACAAAACGTGGATTCACAGGACTTAAGGGCTTTGTGAACGGAGTCTTAAGAAACATTGCAAGAAATAAAGACAATATTACATATCCTGACAGGAATAAGGATAT
>OJOJ01000411.1_pt1 | contig 13688 bp, 10 predicted proteins | sample 1598041 | NCBI WGS metagenome assembly OJOJ01 (sample SAMN01915218, study PRJEB22387) | human gut metagenome | isolation source: stool | host: Homo sapiens | place: USA
GCACTTAAGGGCATTAATCTTAGGTTCAGGGACTGCGAGTTCGTGTCGATTCTTGGACAGTCCGGATGTGGTAAGACTACTATGCTTAATATTATAGGCGGACTTGATAAGTATACGAGCGGCGACCTTAAGATAAATGGAGTGTCAACTAAGAATTATAAGGACAGAGATTGGGATTTTTACAGAAATAATTCTATTGGTTTTGTGTTTCAGAGTTACAATCTGATTCCGCACCAGACTGTTTTATCTAATGTAGAGCTTGCACTTACGCTTTCAGGTGTATCTAAGGCAGAGAGAAAGAAAAGAGCGATAGAGGCACTTGAGAAAGTTGGACTTGGAGAGCAGATTCACAAGAAGCCTAATCAGATGTCAGGTGGACAGATGCAGAGGGTTGCTATTGCAAGAGCTCTTGTAAATAATCCTGATATCCTGCTTGCCGACGAGCCCACAGGAGCACTTGATACAGAGACAAGTATCCAGATTATGGAGCTTTTAAAGGAGATATCAAAGGACAGACTTATAATTATGGTAACTCACAATCCGGAGCTTGCCAAGGATTATTCTACAAGAATAGTCAGATTGCTAGATGGTGTGATAACTGATGACTCTGATCCATATTCGTTAGAAGATATGGAAGCTGATATCAGGGCTAAAGAGGCTGCTAAGGTTAAGACATCAGAAAAGAAGATTAAAAAGTCAGGAAAGAAGCAGAAAACATCTATGTCATTCTTTACAGCACTTTCACTTTCCTTTAATAACCTGATGACTAAGAAAACAAGAACGATTCTTACTGCATTTGCAGGAAGCATAGGAATTATCGGTATTGCAATGATTCTGTCTATCTCAAATGGTATCCAGTTATACATAGACAGGGTTCAGAGAGATACGCTTTCGAGTTACCCGATAACGCTTCAGGCGGAAGCTATTGATATAAGCAGTATGGTATCAAGCATGACTGGTAATGCGGATTCAGAAGAGCATGAGGATAAGTCTAAGATATATTCTAACGATATCATGGGTGACATGATTAATACCATGGTAAAGGAAGTTAAGAGTAATAACCTTTCTGAGTTTAAGAAATACATTGAAAACGGCAGTTCTGACATTAAGTCATATGTGAGTGATATCCAGTATTCATATGATGTACCTCTTAACATTTATATGAAAGATACTTCTAACGGTGTCGAGCAGTTAAACCCAAGCACAATGTTTGATTCAATATATGGAGAGGGTGTAACAGGCACATCTTCTGCAATGTCATCTGGTATGGGCATGGGAATGTTTTCTAACAGCAGTGTGTGGAACCAGCTTTTAGGGAACCAGCAGGTTCTTGATGAGCAGTATGATGTCCTTGCAGGACACTGGCCAGAGAATTTCAACGAGGTTGTGCTTGTTGCAGATAAGAATAACGAGGTTGATGATTATACACTTTACTCATTAGGTCTTAAAGACCCTGAGGAAGTAAGAACACTCTTTAAGAAAATGATGGTTGGTGAATCATACGAAACAAAAAAAGATATAAGCTATACATTTGACGAGATTCTTGATACAGAGTTTAAGCTTGTTATGCCTACAGACATGTATAAGTACAATGATGTGACTGGTACATGGGACGATTACAGCAAAGATGATAAGTATATGACAAATGTTGTAAATAACGGAACTGACATTAAAGTATGTGGAATAATCAGACCTAATGATGATGCAGTCAGTACTTCACTTTCAAGTGGAATCGGTTATACAGCAAAGCTTACTGAATACATTATCGAAGAAGTAAAAAACAGTGAGATTGCCAAGGCACAGCTTGCTGATACAAGCGTTGATGTATTTACAGGAGTTCCATTTGACAATGACAGGAATACAGAGATTACAATGGATGATGTAAATGCATATATGGCAACACTTTCACCAGAGGAAAGCGCTCAGATGCAGGCAATGACAAGTGGAATGAGCGATGATCAGATACTGCAGCTTTTTTCAGCGTCACTAAAGGCCAGAACAACAGATGCAACATTAGACAGCAATAAGTCGAAGCTTGGAATTACAGACCTTGATACACCTTCACAGATAGATATATATGCAACTGATTTTGATTCTAAGGAGAAGGTTCAGAATATTATCAAGGATTACAATAAGCTGCAGCAGGACGATGGCAAGGAAGAAAATGTTATTAACTACACAGATTATGTTGGAATAATGATGTCATCAGTAAGTACAATTATTAATGCAATTTCATATGTTTTAATAGCATTTGTTGCAATATCACTTATAGTTTCTTCAATAATGATAGGTATTATCACATACATTTCAGTACTTGAAAGAACTAAGGAAATTGGAGTATTAAGAAGTATTGGTGCTTCTAAGAAAGATGTTTCAAGAATATTCAATGCAGAGACACTTATTGAAGGTTTTGTTTCAGGCGCACTTGGCATTGTTGTAACTTTATTGCTGTGCATACCTGCAAATGCGTTGATTAAGCACCTTACAGACATTTCCAATGTTGCACAGCTTCCGGTTGCAGGCGGAGTAATACTTATAATAATAAGTATGTTCCTCACATTTATCGCAGGACTTATCCCGGCAAAGCTTGCAGCTAAAAAAGACCCTGTTGTGGCATTAAGAAGTGAATAATGTCTTTACTTGAAAACTTCACTGTGTTAAAATTTGAAAGTAATAAGCCAATGCTATTTTGGAAAACCGGGGTGGACAATTATGAATAATAAGTTAAAGACACAGGCTGTTGAGCAGCTTTTTCAGGCAATATTAAGTCTTAAGGATTTAGATGAAGCATACGATTTCTTTGAGGATGTATGTACAATTAACGAGATTTTATCCCTGTCACAGAGATTTGAGGTTGCCAAGATGTTAAGAGAACACAGGACATATCTTGATATTGCGGAGAAGACAGGTGCGTCTACTGCGACAATCAGCAGGGTAAACCGTTCGCTTAATTATGGTAATGACGGGTATGACAGAGTATTTGAAAGACTTGGCATGCTTGAGAAAGAGTCAGAAGATAATAAGTAATATATGAAACAATGCAAAAGGGAACTGTCAGTACTGGCAGTTCCCTTAATTTGTATGGATTATTTCTTTCTGTCTGTTTTATCAGGCTTCTCAGGCTGCTTTGGCGCATGCTTGGCAGAGTAATCATCAATCAGACTTTCAATCATGTTCTTCTTCATGTATACATCAAAGCTTAAAAGGCATACAAGACTGAAGAACTGTAAGAATTCTCTGTCATCATCATCCTTTACATCGGTAAATGCATTGCTTGCCTGTTCAGACTTTGCAAATATATCTTTAGATAATGGCCTTGCAAGAGAGGATTCCATTGAAAAAATCTCTTTATATATATAATCCAGATCCGGCTTGGAACCTTCATCAAAGAATTTCTCAGTGAGAGGATTGAGCATTTTCTGTATATCACTTATTGAGAGAATGTTCTTAAAGTAATAGATAAATGTAAGGATATATATGTGTTCCTTAGAGTACTTTTTCTTTACTGGTGATGGCAGCAGATTGTTTTTGGCATAGTTGTTAATCATCGTCTTGGTTAATACTTTGTCATCATCTGTGCGCTTCTTATCGTGAAGATGTTCATACATAAATGTTGTAACCTGATCCATGTACAGATTGATGTTCGGTACATCACCGGGCTTAATATAGTTAAGAGCGGACATATCTTTAAGAATACCGCTCATAAGCTCTTTAATATCGTTGTTCATATGTTCCTCATTTCTTTAAAAATGCGTATTCATGAGAGAATACATTTATATTAATGCTTAAGCTATATTATATAGTTTTTAAAACCACATTTCAAGTAGGAATAACATAGTGAACTTTTGCATAGTGTAATGTGCATAATATGATATTTTAATATTTGTAATAAAACGCTAAAATATGTCTCAAAGGAGCAAATCTTAGTGACTTTTTACTCCTGATATATTATAATTAAAAAGGTTTTTTAAGAATTCTGGGAGACAGAATTCGGATGCACCAGAGGGTGATATGTGCCAGAAAGCGGCACAGGAATGGAGGATTATTATGGGTATTTTAACAAGATTCAAGGACATTATGAGCGCTAACATCAATGCACTTCTCGATAAGTGTGAAGATCCAGAGAAGATGATTGACCAGTACATGAGAAATCTTGAGAGCGATCTTGGAAAGGTTAAGGCAGAGACAGCTTCAGTTATGGCTGAGGAGACAAGATGCAAGAGAGAACTTGATGCATGCACAGCAGATATTAATAAGTATCAGTCATATGCAGAAAAGGCTCTTCAGGCTGGCAATGAGGCAGATGCAAGAACATTCCTTGAGAAGAAGCAGCAGTTAGTTTCTAAGCAGGCTACATTACAGCAGACATACAATATTGCAGCAGACAATGCAGCCAAGATGCGTCAGATGCATGATAAGCTCTGCAAGGATATCCAGTCTCTTGAAGCAAGAAGAGATGCAGTTAAGGCTAAGGTTGCAGCAGCTAAGGCTCAGGAGAGAATCAATAAGGTTGGTTCAAGCGTGAACAGTGTTGGAACAAGCATGGATGCATTTAACAAGATGGAAGCTAAGGCTGATAAGATGCTTGACCAGGCAAATGCTATGGCAGAGCTTAACCAGACACAGCTTGAGGCAGATGTTGACAGTCTTGCAGCTAAGTATGATGCAGAGCCAGCTAACACAGCAGTTGATGATGAATTAGCAGCACTTAAGGCTCAGATGGGCTTATAATTCAGAAGCACATTTATAATGAGATAAGCAATACATAGATAAGGAGAGGGAACATGGGATTATTCAAAGGGCAGTTTGCCAACGTAGTTGAATGGGAAGAGTACAGAGACGATATAATCTTCTGGAAATGGACCAACAGAGAAATCAAGAAAGGCAGTAAGCTGATTATCCGCGCCGGCCAGGATGCAATCTTTATGTACAATGGTAAGATTGAAGGTATTTTTAAGGACGAGGGAAGCTTTGATATTGAATCACAGATTATTCCATTCTTATCAACACTTAAAGGCTTTAAGTTTGGCTTCAACAGTGGAGTAAGAGCTGAAGTTTTATTCGTTAATACTAAGGAATTCACAGAGAAGTGGGGAACTAAGAATCCTATTCTTATTCCAACACAGGCACTTCCAGGTGGCATGCCAATAAGAGCTTTCGGTAACTTCTCGTTTTCAGTATCTGATTACATTACGCTTATAGACAAGGTAGCAGGTGTAAAGCAGATGTACACTGTTGCAGATGTTAAGGAAAGAATATCAGCAGTTCTTGACCAGCTTCTTATGAAGTGGATTTCTAAAGAAGGCAAGGATATGTTTAATCTTCAGGCTAATGCTTATGATATCTCAGCGGGTATTAAGACAGACCTTGATATGGAGATGAGCAAGTTAGGAATCACAATAACAAGCTTTACTATCTCAAGCTTCTCTTATCCGGAAGAAGTACAGAAGATGACTAATAAGGCAGCTTCTCAGGCAATGGTTGGAGATATGAACAGATATACACAGATGGCTATGGCTGATAGTATCGGCAATTCAAGAGGCGGTTCGAATATTGCCAGTGATATGATGCAGCTCCAGATGGGAATGCAGGTTGGACAGCAGATGATGAATAACATGAATACTGCAATGAATAATAATGCAAATGTGTCAGGTGGCACAGCACCTAAGTTCTGTCCTAACTGTGGAACACCAACTAATGGCGCTAAGTTCTGTTCTAACTGTGGAACAAAGCTTGCATAATCTGACAATTAGTAATATGTGAATTTAATAAATAACAATCAGGGATGTTGTCATATTGGCTTGGCAACATCCCGTTGTTTTTGTATAATGTGGTAGTTGGCAGAAATAAGGTGGATATAGATTTCACATTTGCATGAAGGTGGATATATGAGATTAGAAGATTTGAATGACAGCCAGAAAAGGGCAGTTAAATATACAGATGGCGCGCTGCTTATTATTGCTGGGGCAGGCTCTGGAAAGACGCGTGTGCTTACGAACAGAATTGCATATTTAATAGAAGAATGCGGAGTAGACCCATATAATATTATGGCAATTACATTTACTAATAAAGCTGCAAGAGAGATGAAAGAACGAGTTGAGACTACTGTGACACAGGGTGCAGGGGCTGTATGGGTAAGTACATTCCACTCAACATGCGTGAGAATTTTAAGAAGATACATAGACAGAATTGGATACGATAATAACTTTACGATATATGATACGGACGACCAGAAGTCTGTAATCAAGGATATATGTAAGAAGATGAATATAGATACGAAGATGCTTAAAGAGCGTGCAATTATGAGTAAGATTTCATCTGCTAAAGATGAGTTAAAGACTCCTGATGAGTTCGAGCTTGAGGCAGGCAACGACTATAATCTTAGAAGAATTGCGGGCGTATACAGAGAATATCAGAAGACGCTTAAGCTTAACAATGCACTTGATTTTGATGACTTGATATTCAAGACGGTTGAGCTGTTCCAGAGTGATGCAGAGGTACTTGAGCATTATCAGGACAGATTCAGATATATAATGGTCGACGAGTATCAGGATACTAATACATCACAGTTTAAGCTTGTTGCAATGCTTGCAGCAAAGTATGGCAATATATGTGTGGTTGGTGATGATGACCAGTCTATATATAAGTTCCGTGGAGCAAACATTTATAATATTCTTAACTTTGAAAATGTGTTCACAGGCGCTAAGGTTATAAAGCTTGAGCAGAATTACCGTTCGACGCAGACTATTCTTAATGCTGCAAATGCTGTGATAAGTAATAATATTGGCAGAAAGAGCAAGTCACTCTGGACTGATAACGGAGAGGGCGAGAAGGTCAATTATACTCTGTATGAGAACGGATATGATGAGGCAGAAGGCGTTGCGAGTGGTATTGCAGAGTATGTAAGGGATGGCTGGAATTATAATGATGTTGCCATTCTTTACAGAACTAATGCACAGTCAAGAGCGCTCGAAGAAAAGCTGATGATTCACAACATTCCATATAAGATATATGGCGGACAGAATTTCTATCAGCGAAAGGAAATCAAAGATATTCTTGCTTATCTTAAAACTATTGATAATGGTCTTGATGGTCAGGCGGTTAAGCGAATTATAAATGTTCCGAAGAGAGGAATTGGTAATACTACGATTGACAGATTGCAGGAATATGCAGATTTTAATGATATTACCTTCTGGGAAGCACTTGTCAATGCAAAGGATATTGATACAATAAAGAATGCGGCACTTTCCAAGTTAGAGCCATTTGTTGACCTTATTGGAAGACTGCGTGCCAAGGAAGAATTCATGTCATTAAAGGAGCTTGCTGAGGCTGTAATTGAGGATACAGGATATATCGAGAGCCTTTCACAGAATGAAACGGTGGAAGAGGTTGAGGCAAGACGCGAGAATCTGGATGAATTCATTAATAAGGTTGTAAGCTATGAGGAGGGCTGTAAGGAAGCAGGCGAAGAGCCTACACTTTCAGGACTTCTTGAAGAAGTTGCCTTAATAGCAGATATTGATAATCTTGATGAGTCAGAGCCTCATGTAATGCTTATGACACTTCATAGCGCAAAGGGTCTGGAATTCCCAATTGTGTATATGACAGGAATGGAGGACGGACTTTTCCCAAGCTATATGACAATTGTGTCAGATGATTCAACTGAGATTGAGGAAGAGAGAAGACTGTGTTATGTAGGAATAACAAGAGCAGAGAAAATACTTAATCTTACAAGTGCCAAGTCGCGTATGGTGCGTGGTGAAACACAGATGAATAAGGTTTCAAGATTCATTAATGAAATTCCTAAGGAATATATGCACATAGAAAACAATTCCAGTGGGTATGCTAAAGGCAGGATTGCATATGGCGGTACATCAGATGAGCCGGATACAAAAGGCATTAACATGCGTGCAACAGCCAGATCAATTCTTAGCAGCTACGGAAGCGGCACACCAGGCGGAAGGGCAGCAGGAACATATAGTTCAAGAAAGGTTAAGATAAATGGCGGTTCTAATCCGGGATTCGGAAAAGATCCTATGGAATTATTCGACCTTAAGAAACCAGAAAAGAGAAAGACTCCGGCAGATTCTGTAAGAAGTGCTTATTCAGGAGTGCCTGCACGAAGTGGCTTATCTTCAAGAAATGTAATAGGTGCTGCAAGAGGTGCGGATATAAGTGCAAAATCTTCAGGTGAACTTGGCTACAGTGTTGGTGATATGGTGAGCCATGTGAAATTCGGCGAAGGAAAGGTACTTGCGATAGAGGATTCAGCAAGAGACTATATGGTAACAGTTGAATTTGCAGAGTACGGACAGAAGAAAATGCTGGCAGGATTTGCCAGACTTAAAAAACTATAATGACAAATGTTTAACGCTATGCTATAATACATTTATTAAATCCGTGGTATGAAAGGAGATATTGTTATGAGTAAAGAAAAATTAGATGAGCTTATCGCAGCTACTAAATTAGGAGAACTTATTAGCAAGAAGGAAGATGAAGATAAGAAATGCTGCAAGAAGTGCAGCACAATTATCATAGCTGTTCTTGCTATCGTTGGTGCAGTTGCAGCAGTTGCTGGTATCGCTTATGCTGTATACAGATATTTTACACCAGATTATTTAGATGACTTCGATGATGAAGATTTCGAAGACGAAGATTTTGACGATGATTTCGAGGATGAAGACATCGAGAAGTAATGTAATAAGTGCGATATGATTGAAAGCCACAGCCGGCTTGATATGTCCATTAGGATATGTCAGCGGTTGTGGCTTTTTTATTGCATAATATTTAATTATTTCTTAATTGACATAGGGGTGTAATCAGTGTTATATTACTCAACCCTGTCATTAAGCAAAATTTAAGGGGAGGAAAGGAAAGCAGGAATTTATGACATTTTATCAGGAGTTACAGTTAAGCTCGGCTGGTTCAAAACAGCTTATCAAGAACACACAGGATTCTAAAGAGAAAAGAAGACATATTCTTATATATAATTTTAAGGTGTATCTGGTTATGATATTCTGCGTCGCAGTAGTTACAGTATTCAGTAAGCTGCTGGGGAATAATAATAGTGTTGCCGGAGTTACAGTGCTTCTTGCGGTGCTGGTATTAAGACAGGCGGATTTTGGAATTAAGACATCACATGGATTGATTTCGATAATGGGAATATATGCGATATTGATAGCAGGACCGAGGGTTTCCAATATGGTACCGCCAGTTGCTGCATTTGTAATAAATGTTGTGTGTATTATGCTTCTTATGATAATGGGATGTCACAATGTAATTATGTATAATCATTCAACATTCGTTCTTGGGTATCTTTTGCTACAGGGATATGATGTCACAGGCCATGAATATATGATGAGAGTTGTGGGACTGCTTGCCGGGATGTTAGTATGCATGATTATTTTCTATAAGAATCAGAGGAACAGACCATATAGAAGAACATTCTGGGATTTGTTTAAGGAATTTAATATTAATTCAGCAAGGACAAGATGGTACATTAAGCTTACATTTATCGTATCAAGCGCTATGCTGATTGTTTCACTGATGGGACTGCCTAGGGCAATGTGGATTGGAATTGCGTGCATGTCAGTGTGTCTGCCGTTTTCTAAAGATGTTGATAAGAGAATTGGAAACAGGGCATTGTTTAATGTTGTTGGATGTGCGATTTTTGCAGTGATGTATATAGTTCTTCCAGAATCAATGTATCCGTATATAGGCATGATAGGTGGTATCGGAGTCGGATATTCCGCTGGTTATGCATGGCAGACAGCTTTTAATACATTTGGTGCATTATCAATTGCGGCGGGACTTTTTGGAATGCCTTATGCAGTTGCATTACGTATAGGAATGAATGCTGCCGGGGCTGCTTATACATGGCTGTGTGATAAGGTACTTGAAAGAATACATTCTGCAGTGCAGGCAAAGAATGCCAGCGTGGTGGAGTAAATGTGACTACTATACTTTAGCACATTTTTCTGATAAAATTATATAAGGTATGCCGTTATGTGAATAAGTGCTGCCAGAAACTATTAATATGTTAATAACAGGCACAATTCATGTGCGGAATGGAGTATAGATTGAAAAAAGGAAGCGTATACGAAGGTAAAGTTGAAAAGGTTGATTTCCCTAACAAGGCGACAGTGTGGGTGACAGATGAGGACGGACAGAAGAAAAAGGCAATCGTAAAGAATGCAATTCCTGGACAGACTGTCAGATTCTGCGTGAATAAGAAAAGAAAAGGACACTGCGAAGGCAGACTTATGGAAGTTGTTGAGAAGAGTCCACTTGAAACCAACCCGGCATGTCCACATTTTGGCAAATGCGGTGGCTGCACTTACCAGACAGTAGCTTACGAGGAACAGTTAAAGATTAAGAGCGCACAGGTGGAAAAGCTTCTTAGCGAAGTTGTTTCGGGTGAGCTTCCATTTGAGGGGATAATCGGAAGTCCGGTCACAGAAGAATACCGTAATAAGATGGAATTTTCATTTGGCGATGAGTACAAGGACGGACCTCTTGCACTCGGACTTCACAAACGAAACAGCATGTATGATATTGTTCCAGTTACAGAATGTAAGATTATTGATGAGGATTACAGAAAGATTCTCACATGCGTTCAGGATTATGCAATAGAGAAGGAGCTTCCTTTCCAGCACAAGTTAAGCCACGAGGGGTATCTGCGTCATCTTCTTGTAAGAAAGTCAGTAAAGACAGGACAGATTCTAGTTGATATCGTAACAACGACTCAGATTGAGCATGATTTCACAGAGCTTGTAAACCGCCTCACATCAATTGAATATAAGGGCACTCTTACAGGTGTTCTCCATACATTTAACGACAGCCTTGCAGATGCAGTAATTAACGAGAAAACTGAGCTTCTGTATGGTCAGGATTATATTGAGGAGGAACTTCTGGGCTTACGTTTCAAGATAACACCGTTCTCATTCTTCCAGACCAATTCTCTTGGAGCGGAAGTGCTTTACTCTAAGGCACGTGAGTATGTGCTTTCTGGCGGATTTGGAGATGTGGCTGGCAGCAAACCGGTTATATATGACCTGTATACAGGTACGGGTACGATTGCGCAGATGTTATCTCCAGTTGCCAGCAAGGTTATCGGTGTTGAGATTGTTGCGGAAGCTGTTGAGGCTGCCAAGAAGAATGCAGCCCAGAACGGTCTTACTAACTGTGAGTTCATTGCGGATGATGTCTTAAAGGCACTTGATAATATTGAGATTAAGCCTGATTTCATCGTACTTGACCCGCCTCGTGACGGAATCCACCCTAAGGCACTTGAAAAGATTATTGATTACGGTGTTGACAGAATGGTGTACATTTCCTGCAAGCCTACTTCGCTTGCCAGAGACCTTGTTACTTTGCAGGAGAGAGGATATAAGGTGGAGAAGTGCTGTTGCGTTGATATGTTTCCTAATACGGGGCATGTGGAGACGGTAGTCAAATTATCCCTCAAAAAAGATACACCTAAGATTGAAGTTACAATGGAGCCTGATTATGAGAGTAATTACACACCGCAAGAAAAGGCTACTTATTCAAAGATTAAGGAATATGTGAAGGAAAAGTATGGTGTGAATGTGCATACTTCTTATATTGCACAGGTCAAGCGGATGTGTGGTCTGGACATGGGCGAGAACTACAATAAGTCTAAGAAAGGGAATCCTGAGGTGAAGAAGTGTCCGCAGGAGAAGGTGGAGTATATTAAGGATGCGTTGAGGCACTTCGAGCTGATTTGGTAACTGTATATTAGTATGCCACGGCATTATTACAAAAAGTTCCTCTCGAAGCAGTAATTAAGTCAATCTTAAAGTAGGGAAAGGATTTTTATATCAAACTCAAAATCGATTAATATTAAGTAAGTATTACGACAAAGGAGATGGGAGAAAATGGCATTTACAAGTGAGACTAAAAAAGAACTAGAGAATTATATATCAGGACATTTACCTAATAAAGAGTGGTATGAGTCACATTTTTATCCATTTATTGAGAATAAAAGTTTGAGAGATAGACTTATTGTAGAATTTATAAATGCGAGAAAAATTTATAAATTCTTTGAGGGTTTACAAGCTTCGGACGAGCTTTTATTAGCTCAGATAAAGACACAGGTAATAATGTATGTGTCTATTCAAGAGGCGGTTGTTAATTATTTGTTGTTTGAACTATTTGAGGAAACGAATACAGTAAAAAATCTTCTGTTTCAAGAACGCTTGGTCAAAATTGGAATACCAGGACATAAATTGGAAAAAATAGCCAAAGAACTGGAACATGATAAAAAAGATATTATTCCATGCTATAAAAAGGTTCAAGCTGTTGATAAAACTAAAATTCGCTATGAACAAAAAGTAGCAGCATTATTAGAACTGAATCTGATAAGTGAAGGATTGGCAGATGATTTAGTCAAATTATATGAATACAGAAATACTGTTCATATAGAGGCTGAAATGAAAAAGAAACTAGTGTATGACCTAAGTATGGGAGAATTAGCATATAGGAGAGTAGAAGGATTAAGTATAGAAGTGAGCAATGCACTAGAAAAACTAGAATCCTCCTAAGAGTTTTAAAAGGATTCAAAAATTACAAGTATTGACACCGCTTCGTCCATGACGATAAATCAAGGGTTGAGGTGGTGTCATTTCTTATAGTCATAAGTAGTCAGAGAAGGAGGTTGAAAATCCCTTCTTTTTTTATACCCATTTTTAAGGAGGTGGTGCCAAAAAGCATACACAAATACTGGGACGTTCCATAAAAGGATGTCCATACATTTCGGGACTGTTTAGCAGTCCTTTTTTTGTAGTTTCAAAAAGTACACATTTTAGGACTAAGGAAGGAGCAAATAATCTTGAAGAGATATGGTTATCACAGAACAAGTATAAGAGAACAGCATTTAGACAGAGGTATCAAGGAGATTACAACCTATTGTGAGCAGAACAATTAGAAATTGGAAAAAATTTTTACAGACCAGTAGAAAGGCAAGAATTTTAATCGTCCAAGATATCAGGTGTTGAAACAGTATGTATTAAGAGCGGGTGACGAGTTAATTATTATTGAGGTAGACACACTTGGTAGAAATAAGTAGGAAACATTAAAGGAGTTGCAGTATTAGAGAGATAATGGCATCCGTGTAAAGATAATAGAGCATCCAACTACACTTATGGATTTATCAAAGCGGGACAATGCTATGGCTTGTATGCTTATTGGGCTATATGCAGCTATGGTACTAGCTGAGATTGAGAGGAAAGAGAAACGACAGCGTGAAGGTAAAGATTCTAAATATGTATATATTTCTAATTATGGAAAGACCTTCTTTTTAACTAAACATTAAGAAACATTGAAAGAAGATCATTGATGATATAAAATTTTAATGTTACTATAAATAGTAGCGTAATTATAGACACATATTTAATAGGAGTATTATGATGAAAATTAACGGTGTGGAGGAAACCATAAATGGCTAAAGATATTAAGGGTAAGAAAGAAATATCAATGGAAGAGGCACTTTGGAAAAGTGCTGATAAACTGAGAGGTTCTGTTGAACCTGCGGAGTATAAGCACGTTGTTCTGAGTTTGTTCTTCCTTAAATTTGCCAGTGACAAGTTTGAGGAATGCCGTAATAAGATTATTGCTACACACGGCGAAAAGTATGCGGATATGAAGCCGTTTTATACTCAGGAAAATGT
>OJOJ01000430.1_pt1 | contig 13384 bp, 9 predicted proteins | sample 1598041 | NCBI WGS metagenome assembly OJOJ01 (sample SAMN01915218, study PRJEB22387) | human gut metagenome | isolation source: stool | host: Homo sapiens | place: USA
ATGATTCCGCCATTTTGGGTCACATCGCTGCCGACGATCTGACCGTCGCGGTAAATATTAAATTTTGCGCCATCCAAACCACGGGTCATTCCTGCGGCAACCTTCCGCAGCGTAATATCAGCGTCCCCAGCTGGCGGCTTTCCCGGCTCAGTTGTATTGGTGACGAGTTTTCTCGGCGCATAATAGTTAAAGAAAGCCTGACGCCCCTTAACGCTGGATTTCGCGTAGACCGCCCATTTTGCAGCTTCATCTTCTACCACAGTGGCGATGATGCCCTGTTCTGCGTATTCTTCAATTTGGCGCTGAAATTCTGCGTCTTCCTTGGCCTTTTCTTTCAACATCCAATCGATATAGCCCAGGTACATTTCATAGGTATCGGCGTTGGCGTAACCACCGCCATCGATGTCACCATCGCCCTCACCTTTGAAGGTCTGGTGATCCCACACATACGTCTGCGCAGCCATAAAAAGGCTGCCGGGGATGTCACCCTTATAGTCCACGATGAATGACATCATCCATTTGAAGTTTTCAAGCTGCTGGGCATCCAGTTCACCCATGCCGCTCTGCGCCAGCGCCGTTTTCAGGACAGCGTCCGCGTCCGCGCCGGTGGCGGAGGTATAGGTGTAAGAGTTGAGGAACGACGGAGTACCCCAGCGGTAGCCATAGCCGCGATCCAGGCAGTAGAGCATTTTGCCTGCCGCCATCGGGGGCTTATAGCTGTAAGGCGTACCGTCATGGAGAAGCCGCGTTGTCCAGTAGTTTGTGTTGCTGGTAGGCTTGATCCCTGTTCCGGTGCTGGAAGCGGCCAGCGCGGAAGTCGGGAGCAGCGTCAACAGCGTCATGATAACGAGAAACGCCGAGACGAGCCTGGTTCTTATTTTTTTCAATGAGCTACCTCCTTGCAAAATTGCACAAGAAAAAGCAGACCGAGGCTTCCCGGTCTGCTTTGTGATATAGGATAACAGGATTTACTTTGTTGCCGGCTTATCCACCGCCGAAATGCTGTATCCGCTGCGAAGAAATAGTTGGACACAGTACCAGCACTCCAAGCCGTTGGCGTCAGTCCCTCGTGCAAGGCCGACGCCGATAGCCGCATAGCTTTCATCGGTCATGTTTTCCATGTGTCCTGCGGATTTTGACCATGAATATACGAGCGTTTCCGCAAGCGCGGTTTTTTGCTGCGCAAGATAGAGCAGCGGAATCTGATGGATATTTTCCCCAACCTGCCTGCAGTCCGTAACGGTGTAATACTTCCTGCCGTCCGGTCTGGTATGAGAATAGTTACCTGTGGCAGCCATTTCATCGGCCCGCACCTGCGCGGCGCGCATCAGTTGATCGTCGGCCGTCAAAGCTGCGATGCCACGCTCCGCACGGAGGGCGTTGGTGCGAGCTACAATATCCTGCTTTGCAGCATCCACATCAGAAGGCGCAGCAGCAGACGGAACAGCTTCAGCGGAGGGAGCCTCGCCGGTGTAAGGCGCGCCGGTTTCGATTTGCACACATCCGCTGTCCACATCCCAGAACACATTGAAGCCGACCGCTTTTCCAATGTCGCGGAGTTTCACATAGTTGTGTCCAGCAATACCATACGCTTCCATTTGCACCTCCTGCCCATCGACAAAAATACGATGGTTGCTGCGTTCAGCGAGGATTCCCGCAGCATAGGCGGAAGCTCCGCCTGTGATAATAGCGCCGATAAAAAGGCCCGTAAACATCGTGAGGATCTGCTTCTTCATGGAAAAGCCTCCTTATTTTTGATCTACTATTCCTTTACGATCATAAAGCGGCTTTTTCAACAAAAGATTTTTAAGAGGCCTGAACAGCCTGCACACACCAGCGCTGACTGGAATCTCCGGCAACGCAGGTAAGGAGAGTCATTCGGTTATCCGTGGTAGAGGACAAATAGCTCCAATCGCTGCTGCTGATTTTGGTCACAGTCTCCACCAGATAGGTGCGGGTACCCATGGATGTGGTATAGGTGATCTTATCGCCCACATCGAGATCCTTGATGCTGCCGATCACATATTTGGCGCCGCGATTATGCCCGCAGGCAGCCACATTGCCGTTCCAGACGCTGGTACTGGTGAAATGCCCCAGCCCCTTTTTCATGCTGGCAGTCGTTTCACCTTCCCAGAGATAGTAATTCTTAACTCCGATGGCAGGAATGGAGATCTTTCCGACGGCGCCGTTGGAGAGCAGAAAATCCTGTGTCAGCTCTGTGAAAGCGGGCGTCGCAGGAGTAGCTGTGGAGCCGCCCTGCAGAAAACCGGGGATCTCCACAGTTCCGCCGCCGGGAGAAATTCCGTAAATGCCGCTGCCGGATGCAGAGATGCCCTGAAGACCAGGCAGCATGATTTTCTCCATCACCCCGGTTTGGGTGGTGCTGAGCTGCCCGTACTCCAGCTTGGGGATCTGGTAGTCCACCACATTTTTTTCGCCGTAATTGTAGCGGGAGCCGTAGACGTCCTCATAGGAAGAGGAGGGATAGTATTCCGGGGTGCCATCGGTTTCAAAGGAATAATCGGCAGCCTGTGCGCTGACCGCCATCGCAGAAAGCATGGCAGCCAGAGTCAAAGTCAATGAGAAAAACTTCTTCATACGGGAGCCTCCTGTTCTTCTTCAGCGGGAACGGTAAATTCATGCCAGTCATTGTGCTTGCTGGCTTGGATCGTGTAAGTATGGTCACTCTGCGGGAAAGAAACGGTGAACTCGCGCCCAGCCAGATGCCTGGCAAGGGATTTTTTCACCTCAACCGCGACGGTATCTCCCGGATTCAGTGTGAGAGCGCCTGCATCAATAGCGGGAACCTCGCTGTCAGGCTCCACACGGAACTTTGCAATCAGCCGGTACTCTCGGGGCTTGCTGTCCGGAACATACACATAGACATTTTTGCGGCGGCACAGCAGGATGAGTGCAGCGGCGGCGATGCCCGCGCAGAGCAGCACGGCAGCGATGATCAGCAGCGGAGCGGCAAGGCTGCCGTTATCCCAGATATGTGTTTTTACGGGGACGATCTCACTTCCGGTGTAAACCACGGTATAAGTGATGCTGTCCACGCCTTCCGAAGTAACGGTTCCGTGATATTCCGCCGTGGTGACATAGCCTGTGGCAGCCTGATAGCTGCTGGAGGCGGAATAGGTAGCGACCGCCTGATACTGGGCCGGAACCAGCGCCTCGCCGACGAGCGCTGTGCCGGTGACCTGCCATTCCACATTGGCAAGGGTGAGCGTTTTCCCGTTTTTGACGGTCGTGGCCGGCACATAGGACATATCGTTGCGGTCCAGATTGCCGATCACCTTCGTCTCGGTGGTTTTGCTGTATTTGGTGGTGTAGCCGGACGCCTCTGTGGAAAGCGTGGTATGATCCAGCGCCAACTCGCCGGAGAATCCGTCTTTTTCATAGGGCATACTGGGCGAAAGCTCTGCGAGGATCTGCGCAAGGTCATTTTTGGCGGTATTGACTGTGACGGTTTCCGTTACAGTTTTGCTTTCCAGATACGGGTGTTCCACCTTGGTGGTATAGGCCCAGGTATAAAGATAGCCGTCGTAGGAAAAGTCCTCTTCCTTCAGCTCATCTGGGTCAACCTCCGGGGAAAGCGTGTAGGTTTTTACAAGCCGCTGCTGGCCGTTCAGGTTTTCCGCTACCAATGAATCGGGAACCTGAGCGGCAAAGGCGCTGACCGTCAGCGACATGGCAAGCAGCAGGCAAAGGGCCAGCTTTGATAAGCTCTTCATGGTGGCCTCTCCTTTTTTACAAATTCTGTTTGATGATTCTGGTGATGATGCCGACGGCGATGCCGCGTTCCTCATCCAGACGGGTAACGGCAAAGCTGACGTCGTCTTTTTTTCCAGGCATTCGCCGGTCATAGCAGGTGTGGGCAACCGCGTTGACACCGTTGTTGAGCCGGATGAACACAACGCCGTGCCGCACATCGGTCACTCTGCCGGCATATTTGCCCTGCAGAACGCATTTATCCAGATTGCTCTGGTTGGCGGCGGACGAAACGCTGCGGATATCTGCTGTGATGGAAATATGGTTGATGTCGCCGCGGTCAATGGTGAGCACACGGACAAGAACACGGTCGCCGACGCTGTAATACTCGCGGGCGTCACCGAACCATGCGGCAGACAGATCACGGGCGAAAATCGTACACTCCACGCCGAACACTTCCACCCGTAGGACTTTTTCCGCAACGCCAATGACGCGCGCCTGTACGACGCGCCCTTCATAGATCATGGGGACGCCATCTTCGTTGGTGTCCAGATAGAAGGTCTGACGCTTACGGAGCATGGCGGTCTTGCGGCTTGCCACAACGCTGCGGGCGGTGTTATCCAGACCCCGGACGATGAAATCGATCTCCGCGGTGAGCATGGTTGCAAGGATACTGTTCATCCGCTCCATAAACGGCTTGTATTTCGCCCCATACGGAACGGGCCCGGAATAGAGCATCATTTCTTTCAGCGGGATCGCAATGCGATAACCCTTGTAGTCAACGACAACGATAGTACGGCCGGAAGGGGTCTGCTCCACGCCGTCCAACGTTCCGGTCAAAATACGACTGGCAATATGCGAGGTCTTGATCTCATGCCAGATGACCTCACGGCGTTCTTCTTCCGTTTCGATACGGTCTTTTGCATCAACGGTCAGAATGTAGGAGTCGCGGCGTCCGGCAGGTGCGGGAGGGGCGGTAGGCTGCGGAGCAGCTTCACTATCTGCGGATTCCGTTTCATCTTCAGCAGGTGGAGCAGCTTCCGTATTTCCTCCCAGTAAAAGCGCATCCAGAGCATTTTCACCGCTGCTGTCAAGATGTGTCGGTGTGCTGCTGTTCAGCTCCTGCAAAATGCTGTCGTACTCCGGATCTTCCGCCGCTTCATCGGAAACAGGGACCGTCTCTGCGGCATCAGCGGTGTTTTCGGCATCCGGCTCGTTTTCCTCAACATCTGTTGTGCCGCTCACATCGCCGGAGCCGAGATCAACTTCCGAGAGTTCTGCCAGCGGAGTTCCCGTGTTGTCGCTGCCGGCGGCCTCCACCTGCTGCTCAGAAAGTTCTTTGGCGGATTCGGTTTCCATGAACTCTGAGGAGAAATCATCAGGGGGCGGGATCGTTTTTTTCTTGGGCATTAAGTATCCTCCTTTTTCTTCATAATGGATTCTTTGGTTACGGCAACGACTTTTTCAGCCGACGCAGGCTTTTTCTTTTGCGTCGGCTTCTTATCCGCTGCCTGAGATGGCGGCGCCGATGGAGTTTGCTTTTCCTGCGGCTGATTTGCCCGCCATGCAGGGACATGGGAGGCGGCCTTGCTCGGCCGCAGCTTCTTTGCCTCGGGATGTTTGGAATAGTCGTACTTATCCACCTCCAGTACATTCTTGCCCCGAATGAGGATCAGGGCTTTATCAATATCCATACGCAGCACCTCGTCCATGGTCATCAGCTTGCGCCGGCCGACACCGCTGGTTTCCCGGTATTCAGGCGTGTAATTGGATACGCGCCATGTTCCGAGCTGTTTGGCTTTACTGGTGACAGAGATACTGGCCTCGCCGGTCCGGTCAGAAATAAATTCCGCCGTCAGAGCATCTGTGCAGCCAAGAAAAAGCTGCACATCGCAGTTGCCCAGAATTTCCTGCCACTGGTTGTAGGGATAGCGGTTCTGAAGACCAGCTAAGTTCTGGAACACGCATGACATGGACAGATTTCTGGAACGAATGACCGAAATTTTTCTCGATAGATCTGGGATCACTCCACAGGCACACAGCTCTTCACCAAGTACATGAACAGGAACCGGAAGCTCCCCGCCGGGACAATGTTCGTCCGCATAGCGAACCAGGCGGATAAACACAAAGGAAAGAAACAGCGAGGAGAGGAAATCAAAGGTGCTGTCCTGATCGCTGGTAATGCAGTAATACGCGCATGGCTGCTTTCCCGGCAGCTCCAGATCAATCTCGTTGTAGGATGTGATGTTGCGAATATCCCGGTTTTGGAAAACCTGCAGTCTGGAGCCGAGCCCGATGATAACGCCGCCGCGCACACCCTCCGACGCCTGCTTGAAAATGCTGTATGGCGCTTTGGCAGGATGCGTAACCGGAAGAACGCCAAAAAGCGCGTTCAACTCCTGTTCGGAGCTGGCGGCAATCAACTGATACACCTCGCCGATATTCTGCTTTTTCTTGGGATAGCTGGTGGAAACATAGAGGACCAGCGCCTTGAGCAGATTCATTTCGGCGCTGTCCCAGAAGTGGTCGCGTTCCTCGCCGCCGGTATTTTTGATGATGACGTCACAAAAAAGCTGGGCCATCAATTCCTGACCGCCGACCTCCGCAAGACAATTCCATGAATCGGAGGCTGACGGTGTGACCAGATTGAACACACGGACGGTATAGCCCTGATCCCGCAGATATTCGCTGGTCTTTTCATAAAGCTCGGATTTGGGGTCGCAGATCACAAGGCTTGACTTCCGCGCCGCGCATTGGAGAATCATGTTGACGCAAAAGGCTCTTGTCTTCTTGGAGCCGCTGGCGCCGTAAACCGCAAGATTCCCGTTAAATCGAGTCTTTGGAGGAATACAAATGACCTGATGATCCAGCTCTCCGAGAATCGTGCCGGAATGCTTGCGAATATCCGGGACAAGGTCAAGCACCTCGGTCAGCTCCTTGCGGGACATAAAGCCTGCGGTGCCGTAGGTTCCCTTGTCGGAATAGACCAGATTGCGCTGCCGGTCGTATTCGCCGCCCTCACTGTAGCCCATTCGCATGACCATGAGGATCAGCAGCGCCAGCGCACCGATGCAGAGGCCGAGGCCATACAGCCCATACGGAAAATGGAAGGCTGCCGCAAGGCAGGGAACGAATCCGGCGTCTGGGAATGCGGGAGATGTCCCAAACACGGCGCCGGCCTCCTGCCATGCACGGTAATTGGAAAAAAGCTGCGAGAGGTAGCCGCTCCCGTAGAGCAGCGCCAGCGCAGCGATTGGAATAATAATGAAAAGCTGAATCAGCTTCTTTTTAGGAATAGAGCACGCTCCTTTCAAACTGTTGAAAATCAATGCTTTGCAGTATCACACGCTGCCCGCAGATCTCCCGCAAGGCTTCTTCCTGGTAATCGAAGCAGATCAATGTCCCCGTCATTCCGTGCAGTTCCAGCGCGGTATCGAAACGCCGGATGCGGGGAAAATCACAGGTGTAGGCGAATAGAACAGGATTCCCCTCGCTGTCAATGGCGTCGTTCTCGACGCGCCAATTTGGTATCCCCTCATGGAGCCCGTCTGCAAGGATTGCATCGAGCGTCCTGCGCTGCTGCGTGTCGCATAAGAGGCGAAGGATCGCTTCGCCATAACGGTCATTGGTCAAATAATAGAAATGCGGAAAGCTGCCATCCAGCAGGAAATAGTTGTGTGTGTCCGGCTGCATCAGGATAGGAAGCTGTTCCATGGTGGAGCCGAACACGATCCCGGAAATCTCCGCGTCGGGCATGACCCCTTCGGTTTGCAGCAGAGCTTTGAACCGCAGTTCAGCCTTGTACTCCCATTTCATCTGCGCTTTGGCGGTGTTATAGGTCAAAAAAATACCGCCATCCGTCAGCAGGATGCCGGTTGCGCGCGAACTTCTGATTTTCATCCCTTGCGGGCCGATCTCCTTGATCTCTCTGGAGGTGTAATAGGCGGGGATTGCCGCACTTTGGCTGGCAGCGGAAAAAGGAGCCTTTTCCCATGGAAAGGAAGGAATGTCAGCGTTGTGCATGATGGTCAGGATCTCAGCCATCCGGTGAAGCCGGAGCCGTCTGGGAATTTCGCTTTTGAGCTTGTTTGGCTCAGAACTGCCGGTCAGGTAGGCTGAAAACCATTCGGGAGCATCAGCCAACAGCAGCCGTTTGGCTGACGAGGTGAGCCGAAGTCCACGCAGGCCGTCTTTGGAGAAGGTACGCAGCAGCCCATCTCGCCGGAGAGCGGTAACGACACTTTCGAGGTATGCGGAGCCACCCGGCAGGTGGCTGATTTGACGGATGGGGTATTCACCGCAGAGGGCGGTTAATGTCAAAAGAAGATAGGGCAGCGTATTTTGAGCTGGCAGCTGCCGGGGCTTTCGAGGCATAAACCGTGCTGCCTCCTTGTACGATATTTTACCGTAGGGCTTTATAGCTTGGGTAATTTTGCGGCTGGAGCGCCTTGAAAAAACGCAGTATTTTCAGCGCTTTCAGGGCGCTTTTTGTACCTTGGAAAATAAACGCCCATAAAAGGTCAAAAATCCGATATGCTTTTTACACCATTCTGGCGCTCTGCAAGCCAGGCCGGAAACTGCGTGCTGTCCATGAGAAAAAGCCGTGTGCAATCCTCTTCGCCCAGCTCCGTGGTGTTGTAGGCGTCGCACAGCAGCCCATTGTCATCCGTCAAGATGAAGGAGGCCGCAACATCCAGAAACTGCTTCAGTTCCAGATTGTCATAATCGCGGATACGCCGCTCTGGCAGCTCCTGCGCATAGATATGGGAAAAACAGACCACACAATGCTGAAATTGCGGCATGATGTGGTGGGCGGCGTAATCGGAGAGCGCGGAGGCAAACGGATCCAACAGGAACTCCGTGCTTTGGCGCTGCCTGCGCTTTGGCAGAAGGCACGGGAGCTTGATCTCCAGAATGCCGTCATTTTCGCTGATCTCAATACCCTGCATGGTTTCAGCAGACCGCAGATATTCCTCTTTTTTGATGCTGGTAGTGGCATAGATCAGGTGGCGCAGCCGGCAGGTGATCCGCTCGGCCCGCAGCGCCGCATCCGTGGACAGCACCTCGTAGTTGTCGGGATAACGCTGAATATCCGTCGTGTTCATGGCATAGAGCGCATTGTTCAGCCGTTCGATCTCAGCCAGAATAGATGTAATTCTTTGTGATATGATGGCCCTGTTCAAGAAAAAACTCCTTATTCGATTTGATAATACTGCACTTCGCCGCCCGAAGAGACGGTACAGTAGCCGCTGGTGTTTGGTGTGTGGATCTCGGCGATCTGCTCCGGCTGCTCAATCAGAACGATGTATTTGGGCGGAACCTCTTTTACCGCGGAGAGCATTTGGTTGATAAGCTGCTCTTTACCCGGCTCCGCGTAAATGATCTCGTAAACCTCATCATCCGCAAAAAAGATGATTTTGGCGGGATAGTCACTGACAGAATGATATTCTACCTGCTCCATAAAGTCGGTAAGAACCCAAACGGCCTTTGAAAGCCCGTGATCGATGCTCTCCTCCGCATCAGCGGGAATGCGGTAATACTCGCCGCGCTGCACAATGCGGCCCTGCTTTTGCAGGTAGGACAGCAGATTTCGGATTTTACTTTCCTTGTGCGGATAGAGCTTCAAAAGCTGCATCTCCGTCAGAGCGCGGTACATGGAAACATCCCGCAGGATGCCGGCGGCTTCCTGCCCATAGATATGTTCCCTCGTTTTCATTGAAACATCTCCTCGTTATGCGTATTGAAGCCGTATAATCGCCGTATTGCTGTTGGTTGTGGAGCGTTATACGTCTTAAATGCGTATTGTGTACGGATTAGCATGGATGCTGCTTTGGCGCAGCACGCTGAGCAAGCTCGGCCAGCTCCCGGCGATCCGTGGTGATCAATTCCTTTTCCATTTGACTGCACTTGATCTCCACGGCAATATTATTGTTATTTGTGCTGATGAGAGCGCTGCCGCGCTCAAAGTGCGTAATTTCCATCAGCTCAGCTTCGGAAAGGTGCAGGACACCTTGGACACGCTGGGCTTCTTCCTCCTCCAGATTCAGCAGGATCTTCGTTTTGCTGTTGTTGATGATGCCCTTGCCATATTTACCGTCGTCCAGCGCAAAAAAGTCATTGAGGTCCTGTGTGGCGCAGACAAGGCTGCCGCCATAGCCGCGGATCGTCTTGGCAAGCTCCAGAACGGATTCGGCGGCCTGCCGGTTGCTGCTGGCGCCGATGAGCTGCCAGCATTCGTCCACGAAGATGGCTTTTTCCGCCGTGCGGTTCTCTTTGGCCTTGTCCCATACAAAGTCAAGAGCAACAAACATCCCCACCGTCAGCAGATCACCGGTCAGCTCAGAAATATCAAGGACGATGTACTTGTTGTCCAGCGCCACATTGGTTTGCTGATTGAAGGAGCGGGCAGAGCCGTTGACCAGCCGGTTCAGGATGTTGGCAAGGCGCTTTGTTTCCGGAGAGGCGGCGAGAATTTCATACAGGTCTCCCAGGATCGGCATTTCTTTATAGCACCCTGGATTTTTCGGCTGTTCCAGAGAAGCATTGTCATGTGTGATGCCCTTGACCCCGTAGGTGCAGATCATGGCATCATCCAGAAGCTGCCGCTCCTCGTGAGACATATCCGGAATTAAGAGACTGAAAAATGTGTGCAGCCGCTGAATTTTGGCCGCCAGCAGAGATTTTTCCGCGCCGGGTCCATCCAGCAGATCGTCCACAGACTTATCTGCCTTGCGGATCTCCATGATATTGATGCAGTTCTGGGATGCCGGGGATATGGAAATGAACTGACCGCCGATATTGGAACAGGCCCGGTGAAACTCATGCCCTTTGAGCGGCGCGATGATAAAGACCTGAATTCCCTTGCGGCGCATGCGCAGAGCCATCAGCTGAAGCGTAAAGGTTTTTCCGGCTCCGCTGGTTCCGAGAATGGCGATATTTGCGTTCTTGTAGACGCGGGAATCAAAGATGTCCACGATGATGAGAGAATTGTTGTGTTTATTGACGCCGAGAAGAATACCGTTGTCATCGCACATCTCATAGCTGGTGAAGGGATAGCAGCTGGCGGCTCCCGTTGTCAGGACATTCCGCTTAGACCGCTCATAGAGCTGGCGCTCCAGAGAAACCAGAGGAAGAGAGGATAAAAAAGCCTGCTCCTGACAAAAGGAACAGGTCTGTACATCCATGTCCTGCGAAAGCAGGAGCTTTTTCATTTCCGCGACCTTCCATTCAAGGTCATCCACGCTGCCGGCTGTGACGGTGATAAGCAGGTTCAGATAATAAAAATCCTCATTGTTGGAAAGACCGTCTTTTAGAAAATAGCCGCTGCGGATCGCACCGTTGAGGTCGTCAAAATCCGTGTTGGTGTCGCTGGTTTCCTTGATTTTGCTGCGGTTGATACGGAGCTGCTGCCCCAGCTTTCTGACCATGCGGTCCTTTGGCTGCCGCACGAGAAAGACGTCCAGATCGATCCCGTCGCCGGCGTTGACCAAAAGGCTGAGCCAACCGGCGGGAACGCGCGCTTTATAACCATCTGATGGGACAAGAAGATAGGCATAATACAGCCCATCTACACAGAGGTAGTTTCCATGGGTAAGGTCGATGCTGTCAGGGGCATAGAATTCATTGACGGGAATTGCGTTGATGTCCCGTCCGGAGGCCATGTAGTCCGCCAGAACGGACTTCACCCGCTGATAGAACGGCTCACTGCTGGCCCTGCGGCAGAGAATGTTATAAAGGATCTCTGCCGTGGCATCGTCCTCGTTCTCAGGGGAAATGACCTCGTTGCCGCACTGCCGCAGATAATTTGCCGCCGTGCGTGCGGCTGTTTGCAGAGAAGCGATTGCATCCTCTTCCTCATGGCCGCGTTTGGTGCCGGGCAGCGGCTCATACTCGAAAATGAGGAAAAAGCGCCTTGTGATTGCCTCACGGGAGCCAAGCTGCCGAATGAGCTTCAGGTAGTCTTCCTGCAGGACACGGCAGCGCGGATCCTGCTCATGCTCCAGCTCCTTGCGGACGGTATCCAGATGCCGGTTAATGTCCGCACGCTTTGTCAATGCCTTGAATTGCACCTTGACCGGGGCAATTTTCAGATAGGAAATGAAGGAGTAAATGATGCTGCGCTGCTCTCTCGCGCTGCGCAGCAGGAAGTTGACGGGAACCACCTCTACAACCTTGACATAGCGGTGATTTCTTGTATAAATGACGCCGTGCTCAATCTTCTCGATAGGGATATAGTCCGCCAGGGCGTTGAGCGGCTGAACGGCTTCTTCCTCCTGCAAGAAGGTCTTGAACTGCGTCACGCTGCGCTGCTTCAGATCAACAGAAAATCGGCTGCGGCTTTTGGGGAGCGGAGGATCTTCTGCTTCGCAGTCGCTTTTCCGCTGCTGCGCCCAGCTGGGCAGCAGCGTTTTTCCATTTTTGCCGCCCTGTGTCCCATCGCGTGAAAGGATTCTGCGGTTGTGCAGAAAGCAAAAGAACAGGCGGATAAAAGCGGACAGACTCATGCCGGATACGCCAATCAAAGCGAGAAGCACCAGCGGGAGAGCCGTCAGGCATAAAATCACAACGCGGACGGTGAGGGAAAACGGAAGGTGCAGAACCGGTACGCCAACCGCAAGGCCAAGGATGACCGCCTCAATCGTATTGCGGGTTTTCAAAAGCCCGCCGAAGAGTGTGCCGCCCTCCATAAAGTTGGGAGGGATCACATAAACCTCAAATTCTTCCGGTTTCATAGACAGCCTCCCTTACATCCGGTCTTTCCGCTTCGGCGGATCGGGCATCTTCTTGACGATCTCCTTATGATAGTCGATTTCGCCGTCCGGTGCGGTAAAGGGCTTCTTGATTACGGTATCAACGGCATACTGCTTGTACCATTGGACGCCATCGGCAGAGAAGACTTTCTGGTGTTCACCGTCCGGCGCGGCATATTGCCCGGTATGGTACATTCCAAAGGAAATGCCCTCCGGATGCTCCGGAGAATACTCTGTGCCGGTGATGCGCCCGCCGCCGATCTCAACGTCGGAATAGGATATTTGCGGTGCGGCGTCTCCCTGAGCGGTAATGCCCATGTAGGAGGACAACGCCTGTGACGCAAACTCTCCGGTGATGGAGCCGGTGGAGTGCAGGTCTCCGGCTGCGACCATACCTATCACATCGTTGGCAAAACGCCCGCCCTCCAGCATGGAGTTGGTAAAAATACGTCCGCCGAGGCCAACGGAATGCTGTGACTCCCTGCGGAGTGAGGAAACCGAGGCGGTTCGGGTACTGGAAGCGACTTGCTGATGGGTCACGCCCATCTGCGACTTTTGAGAAGCGCTTTCGCTGCGCGTCTGCTTTGCCTGATGAACAACGCTTGCTGCCTGCCGCTCGGCATTTACAGTACGCTCCGTGGCCTGATGCGCGGCGGACATGGTGGAGGAAGACGCTTTCTGTGTCGTTTGCGTCGCAGTTCTTACGGCATCATTGGTGATTTTCCGACTGACAACGCCGGCCAGACCACCTTGCAGAAAGCCGGAAGATCCGGATGCAGCGGCGCCTGCGCGGCTGGAGGCTCTGTCGGCAAAGTTCCCGACAACTTTTCCAGCCATGCCGGCAGCGAGGGAGACACCCTTGAATGCGACCATCGCTTCACCCAACATGGAGCCGCCGGTATGCCCCACATTGACACAGATCG
>OJOJ01000437.1_pt1 | contig 13253 bp, 10 predicted proteins | sample 1598041 | NCBI WGS metagenome assembly OJOJ01 (sample SAMN01915218, study PRJEB22387) | human gut metagenome | isolation source: stool | host: Homo sapiens | place: USA
CAGAAGGGAAAAGGCGCAAGCAGATGGCGCAGGTGAATCTGGAAATAGTATTAGAACATGTTCTTTCGGCGCATAATAACGAAAGCGAACAGCGTCAGGATGATGGAGATGCCGCAGACTGCTGCAAATCCCCACGCCTGCCTCTCAAACGGTACGGGGACGTTGATGCCCCAAATCGTCATAACCAGCGTCGGCACGGCAAAAAGGACGGTCAGCGCGGTCAGCACCTTCATGGTGATGTTCAGGTTGTTGTTGATGATGGAAGCGAACGCGTCAGTGGTGTTGCTCATAATGTCGCGGTAAATCGAGCACATTTCCATTGCCTGCTTATTTTCGATGATAACATCCTCCAGCAGGTCGGTGTCCTCCGGATAGCGCTTGAGGATATCCTGGCGCATCAGGCGCTCCATGACCAGCGCGTTGCCTTTGAGCGACGTGTTGAAGTAAACCAGTGACTTCTCCAGCTTCATCATTTGCAGCAATTCCTGATTGCGGCTGGTATGCTCCAGCTTTTCCTGAATGTGCTGGCTGGTTTTATCAATCTGCTTCAGGTAGGACAGGAAACGGCCAGCATTGCGCTGGAGAATTTGCAGGATGAAGCGGGTACGCTTGAACGTCCAGAAATTGCGAATGCGCTCCTCGGTGAAGTCATTGATGATGGGCGTATCGCGCGTGCAGACGGTGATAATCACCTCGTCGCACAGCACGATGCCCAGCGGGATTGTACTGTACACATAGCCCGTGCCCTCGGTATCAACATATGGAATATCCACGATAATCAGCGTCTGCTGCTTATCCGAGTCGTAGTCAATGCGGGCGGATTCCTCTTCGTCCAGCGCGGCGGGCAGGAAGGTCGGATCAAGGTTGAAGCGGGTGGTCAGACCATCCACTTCCTCCTTCGTTGGGCTTTGCAGATGCACCCACACGCCCTTTTCCAGCGTCGTGCATTCGGTCAGATGATCCTCGATGGTCTTGAAGATTCTTCTCATGTTAGTGCTGCGTCCTTTCAACATTTCCGAAGGAAGGCAGCGCGGTCGGCATCAGTCAGCCGTCAGAGCGCTGCCGATGGGCTCAGGGGTACTATACGGATCACCGTCCATGCGGTCAGACACTCCTTTCCGGCGTTCGCGGGCTGCTTGCCCGAATGCCACGCCTTTTATCTTACGCCCATTTCCCGCAATTGTCAACGGGGTATGCCGCAAGAAATCAGAAAATGGTGCTTCATATCTATTATCTGCCTCGCCTGTGCCCTCCGGAAATCGTATAAACGGCACGCAGATGCTTTCGCAAATGCTGTTCCTGTGCTGTTTTCGGAGGAAATTTTAGAGAATCAGACGAATTTGCAGAAGAATTTTGTTTTTCCTATGGCTTTTTTACAAAATATCAGTATAATAGAGTAAGGAACCCTGCTTAGACTTTCTTAATCAGCGGGAGGTTATGTCCCTATGACCTTTGACCTTCAACGGGCAAACGTGTGGAAGCGCATCTCGGCTTTTTTGTTCGATGTGATTCTGCTGGCGATTGCCTGCGTTCTTTGTGCGTGGGGATTATCAGCCCTGCTGGGATTCGACGCGCAGTACCAGACGCTCATGGCGCGCTATCAGGCCGCCGCAGACGCGTGCGGGCTGGACATGTCCATCATGACCCAGACATACAGCACACTGACTGACGCGCAGCGGGCGCTGGTGGAACAGGCGAACGCCGTGCTCGCCGCTGATGAAACTGCCGTTCATGCGTATGGCATGGTCATTCAGCTGTCGATTCTCATCGTCAGTTTCGGCGTACTGTCGGGTTATCTCCTATTAGAATTCCTCGTTCCGCTCCTTTTCAAAAACGGACAAACCTTGGGCAAAAAGATATTCGGTGTGGCTCTGATGCGCAATGACGGCGTGAGAATCGGTCATGTGACGCTTTTTGTCCGCACAGTGCTGGGCAAATACGCGGTGGAAACCATGATTCCAATCATGGCGGTGATGATGCTGTTCTTCGGCAACCTGAATATCGTTGTGCTGGGCATTGTGCTGATTCTCTCCGTCGCGCAGTTTGTCCTCTTCCTCGCCACGCGGAAACATTCGCTGATTCACGATCTTCTTGCTGATACCGTCGCGGTTGATATGGCCAGCCAGATGATCTTCAATTCCACCGATGAGCTGGTTGCTTACAAAGCCAAACTCCAAGCAGAAAGGGTCGCGCATCAGACGTACTAAGGCACCACCGCGCAAATCCATCCCGCGGGGCTTTCAGACGATACTTCCACCCGCTTCAAAAGCGGCGAAGGCATGTCACTACGATGACAAAGGGCAAAGAAAGGGGATTCTATGAAAATCGTTTTGCAGAACCTGACCAAAATCTTCCCGAGCCGCAACAAAAAGTCCGGCGAAGAAGTGGTAGCAGTCAACAATTTTGACTTTACCATCCCGGATGGAAAGCTGATTGGTCTTCTTGGCCCGTCCGGCTGCGGCAAAAGCACGACGCTGTACATGATTAGCGGTCTGCAAAAGCCATCCAGCGGCAAAATCTTCTTCGGGGAGGACGATGTGACCGATCTGTCCACGGAAAACCGCGGCATTGGTCTGGTGTTCCAAAATTACGCGCTCTATCCCCATCTGACGGTCAAGCAGAACATCCTCTTCCCTTTGCAGAACCTCCGCGGCAAGGACAAGATGACCAAGGAAGCCATGCTGGAGCGTGCGCATGAGGCCGCCCGACTGGTGCAGATTGAGGAACTGCTGGAACGCAAGCCCAGCGAACTTTCCGGCGGTCAGCAGCAGCGCGTCGCTATCGCCCGCGCGCTGGTGAAGATGCCCCGCGTCCTGCTGCTGGACGAGCCGCTGTCCAACCTTGACGCCCGCCTGCGCCTGCAGACGCGCGAGGAAATCCGCCGCATCCAGAAGGAAACGAAGATTACCACCGTTTTCGTCACGCACGACCAAGAAGAAGCCATGTCCATTTCCGACATGATTGTCGTTATGAAGTCCGGCGTGGTGCAGCAGATCGGCAAGCCGCAGGATGTCTATGACAACCCGGCAAACCTGTTCGTTGCGAACTTTCTCGGCACGCCGCCTATCAACATCTTCACCGGCCATGTCAAGGGCGAGCGTCTGTTCATCGGCGTGGACAATGTGATGGATGTGCCCGGCGTGAAGGATCAGGACGTGTTCGTTGGCATCCGCCCCGAAGGCTTCATCCTCGACATGGCGAACGGCACGCTGTGCTGCAAGCCGCAGAACGTCGAGGTCATGGGGCGCGACGTATCCGTCGTCTCCACGCACGAAGCCTCCCAGAAGCCGACGGTGCGCTCCATCATCGACGCGGACAACAAGGTAGATGCTTCCGCTGATGTCGTGCGCTACCGCATCAAGCCGCACAAGATCTTCCTGTTCACGCGGGATGACGAGGGCGTTCGCATTCCGTTCGAGGTGAAGTAAGATGGTAGAAAGCAAGCATCAATGGAAAGCATGGCTCTATCTCGCCCCCGCCATCGTGCTGCTGCTGGTCTTTACGGTCTGGCCGATTATCAACACGGTGCGGCTGGCATTCCTGAATGACTACAACAGCCTGAGCGAAGTCGGCGGCGCCACCTTCACCGTTGGCATCAAGAACTTCCAGACGGTTATCGGCGACAGCGGCTTCAAGACGGCGCTGAAAAACACGATGCTCCTGTGCCTGTTCACCGTGCCGATTTCGACGATTCTCGCGCTGCTGATTGCGGTTGCGCTGAACTCCATCAAGCCCCTGCAAAAGGTACTGCAAACCATCTTCTTCCTGCCCTATGTGACCAACTCCATCGCCATCGGCATGGTTTTCGCCGCGATGTTCAATATCATCGGTATGCCGCACATGGAGCGCCTGATTCAGACCAAGGGCATTGTCAATAATGTCATTGAGCTTTTCGGCGGGCACTACGTCAACTGGATTAACCAAGGCTCGGAATACTGGGCGAACATGTTCGTCATGATTGTCTACATCGTGTGGAACGCGCTGCCCTTCAAAATTCTGGTACTGCTGGGCGGCCTGCAGGGCATCAACAAGCAGTATTACGACGCGGCGAAGGTGGACTCTACTCCCCGCTGGCGCGTGTTCACCAAAATCACCGTGCCGCTCCTCTCTCCGATGATTGCCTACGTCGTCATCACCGGCTTCATCGGCGGCTTCAAGGAATACACCAGCATCGTCGGCATTTTCGGCGAGACCATGGGTCCTGCGGGCGACGCAGGACGCATGAACACCATCGTCGGCATGATTTACGATGCGCTGCCGAAGTCCAACTACGGCGTGGCCAGTGCCGCTGCGCTGATTCTGTTTGCAATCATCTTCGTCGTGACGATGATCAACATGCAGGTCAGCAAGAAGCGCGTGCATTATTGAGAGGTGCAGTATGTCCGAAAAAGATTTCACCATCATGCATTCGCGGAACATGCAGCAAGTCAGCGTCACCCAGCGCATCACGAAGGTGCTGACGCTGTTCATCACCTATGCTTTCCTCATTGTGATGGCGCTGATTGTGCTGTTCCCGTTCTACTGGATGATTATCTCCTCGCTCAAGTCGCTGGATGAATACCGCGCGTCCGTGCCGACGTTCTGGCCGCGCATGGTGCTCATCAGCAACTATGCGGAGGCGTTCTCCACCGGCAATCTGGGCCGCCTGTTCCTCAACACCGCCTATGTCGGCATCGTCTCGACGATGCTGTCCCTGATTATCACCATCCTGACGGCGTTCGCGTTTGCCCGGCTGGAATTCAAGGGCAAGAACGCGCTGTTCGGCGCGCTGCTGGCGACGATGATGATTCCCGGCGAGCTGTTCACCATCACCAACTACCAGACGATTTTCATGCTCGGCTGGCAGAACACCTACACGGTGCTGATTGTGCCGTTCCTTGTCAGCGTGTTCTACATCTATCTGCTGCGCCAGAACTTCCTGCAGATTCCGAACGAACTGTATCTTGCGGCAAAGGTAGACGGCACGAGCGACTTCAAGTACCTGTGGAAGGTCATGGTGCCGCTCTCCCTGCCGACGCTGATTTCCATCACCATCCTGAAAATGATGGGCGCATGGAACTCCTACGTCTGGCCGCGTCTGGTGGCGAATGACGATGCGCACAAGCTGATTACCAACGGTCTGCGCAACGCCTTCAACAGCTCCACCGGCGAAACGAATTATCCCGTGCAGATGGCGGCGGTCGCGATGGTATCGTTCCCGCTGTTCCTCGTGTTTATTTTCCTGCGCAAGTACATCATGTCGGGTGTCAGCCGCAGCGGTATCAAAGGTTAATCGGCGGATTTCCGCCTTTAACAATTTTTTGTCTCCCTCGACCAGAAAGGAAGGAAAGACACATGAAGAAGTTCCTCTCTCTTCTCATGGCGCTGACCATGCTGATGGCCTGCACTGCTTGCTTCGGTTCTGCTGAATCCGCAAGCGATCCCGCTGCTTACGACGGCAGCGAGGTGAACATCACCTTCTACAACACGATGGGCTCCAACCTGACCCCTGTGCTGGATACCTACATCGAAGAGTTTAACAAGCTCTACCCGAACATCCATGTCAGCTACACCTCCGTTGGCGGCTACGATGATGTCCGCGACCAGATTTCCAAGGAAATCACCGTCGGCGGCCAGCCCAACATCGCTTACTGCTACCCGGACCACGTTGCCCTGTACAACCTCGCGCGTGCGGTGCAGCCGCTGGATGCTTACATTGACAGCACGGCGACCGTCACCCGCGCCGACGGCACGACCGAAACCTTCGGCCTGACGCAGGAGCAGAAGGACGACTTCATTTCCGCGTACTACGAGGAAGGCCGTCAGTTCGGCGATGGCAAGATGTACACGCTGCCGATGAGCAAGTCCACCGAAGTGCTGTACTACAACAAGACGTTCTTCGACGCGAACGGCCTGACCCCGCCCACCACTTGGGACGAGATGGAAGCGCTGTGCAACAAGATCGTCGAAATCGACCCGTACAGCATCCCGCTGGGCTATGACTCCGAGAACAACTGGTTCATCACCATGACGGAGCAGCTCAAGACCCCCTACACCAGCGCCACCGGCGAGCACTTCCTGTTCAACACGCCCGAAAACCGCGCGTTCGTGAAGCGTTTCGCAACGTGGTACAATCAGGGGCTTGTGACGACCCAGACCATCTACGGCAGCTACACCTCCGGTCTGTTCGTCTCTGACTCCGGCATCAAGAGCTACATGTCCATCGGCTCCTCCGCCGGCGCGACGCATCAACGTCCGACCAAGGGTGCGGACGGCACCTATCCCTTTGAAGTGGGCATCACGACCATCCCGCAGGTGGATGCCAGCAACGCGAAGGTCATTTCTCAGGGCCCGAGCCTGTGCATCTTCAAGAAGTCCAATGTGCAGGAAGTGGCCGCTTCCTGGCTGTTCGTCAAGTACCTGACCACCACGGTTGATTTCCAGGCTGAATTCTCCATGGCGTCCGGCTATGTGCCGGTCATCAAGTCCGTTGCGAACAACGAAGTCTATGCGGAATTCGTTGCGGGCGCGGACGGCGGCGACAACGTGGCGGCGCTGGCGGCGAAGGTCTGCTTGGAGCAGGTTGATGCTTACTACACCTCTCCTGCGTTCCCCGGCTCTTCCGAAGCACGCAGCCGCGTTGGCGAACTGATGGCAGGCTGCATGACGGATGCTGCGGCACTGGGCGACCTGACCAAGCCGGAAAACGATGCGAAGCTGGACGAGCTCATCCAGAAGCGCTTCGACGAAGCTATCACCAAGTGCGAACAGTCCATCGCGGGCTTTGGTATCTAAGGCGCGCAGATGAAAACACTCCGCAATCTATTTTCCCTGCTGCTGACCCTGACGCTGCTGCTCTGCACGGCGTCAGGCGCGGCGGCGGAAACCACCGATGACGGCTTTGTGGACTATGTGGCGCAGCTGAAGCTGAACATGTCCTCCGCAACCGCCAAAACCAGTGCGACCGTCAGGACGCATGTGGACGGCGACACGGTGCATTTCGATGTGCCGGAAAGCGTCTGCGCGGACGGTGTGCTGAAAGCGCGCTTTCTGGCGCTGAACACCCCCGAATCCACCGGCAAGATTGAGGAATACGGCGTTGCCGCGTCGCATTTCACCCAGGAGAAGCTCGCTTCGGCAGTGTCCATCATCTTGGAATCGGATTCTGACCGCTGGGAGCTTGACTCCACTGGCGGCCGGATGCTGGTCTGGGTGTGGTATCAGCCGTCGGAAGGCGCGGAATACCGCAACCTGAATCTGGAACTTCTGCAAAATGGCTATGCGCGCGCGTATTCCACCGCGAACAACCAGTACGGCAGCATCTGCTCAAGCGCGCTGGATCAGGCGCGGCAATTCAAGCTGAACCTCTACTCCGGTCAGCCTGACCCCGATTTCTACTACGGCGACGCCATCGAGCTGACCCTGCGCGAACTGCGCTGCCATCCGGAAGCGTACCAGAACAAGAAGGTCGCTTTCAACGGCATCGTCACGCTGGCGCACAACAATTCGGTGTATGTCGAAAGCCTTGACGCGGAGAGCGGCATCGTCTTCGGCATCTCCGTCTACTACGGCTTCAACCTCAGCGGCAAGGGTCTGTCGATTCTCACCCCCGGCAATGAAGTGCGCATCGTCGGTTCGGTGCAGTACTACGCGGCGGGTGACCAGTGGCAGATTTCCGACGTCTCCTACCGCATGATGAAGCCGAAAGACCCCGGCAACATTCAGTTGCTCAGCGAAGGGCACGAGCCGTACTACACCGAGACGACGCTCGCCCAGCTGATGGCGCAGACGGTGCTGACGGACGAAAACGGCGAGGAATCCACCTATGCTTATGCGGATTTGGCGCAGAACACAAGCGTCGAGCTGCGTAAACTGCATGTGCTGTCCATCAGCCGGGATGACGAAAACAACCGCGCGTACCTGACCGTTGAACAGGACGGACAGCAGATGAGCGTAATTGCGCCGTCATCTTTCGTGACCGATGAGATAGTGGGGCAATCCATCACCGTGCGCGGTTTTGTCGAACATTCGAGCGGCAGCGTCGCTGTGCGTGTCTACGAAACCGGACTCCTTCTCGCAGAATAACACCCCTGACAATCAAGGAAAGGGAGAAAACAATCATGAAGAAATTCCTTGCGATGCTCATGCTGCTGGCGATGTGCTTCAGCTGCGCCGCGATGGCGGAAACCACGGATGAAGATCTGGCAGCGGCCAAGACGTACCTGTTCATGATGTACAAGGATCTGCCGGAAACGACGATGAGCGACTACGAAGTGGTCGGCGTCATCAACATCGGTGGCATCGAATTCCCGATTACGTGGACGGCGGACAGCGACACCATCAAGATCGTTCCGCAGGACAACAAGATGGTCACCATCGATGTGGATGAAAAGAATCCCGAAGAAGTGACCTACACCCTGACGGCCACCCTGTCCAATGCAGCTGGCGAAACCTTGAGCGTGTCCTTCGCGCACAAGGTGCCTGCTGCGATGATTCTGGAAGGCATGAGCTACGAAGAAATCGTGGCGGCGGCGTACTCGCTGGAAGCGGGTCTGGCGCTGGAAGACACCCAGCGTCTCTACGGCACGGTGACGAAGATTGACACCCCGTGGAGCGACGAATACAAGAACATCACCGTCACCATTCAGGTGGGTGAGCTGGCGGATCAGCCCATCCAGTGCTACCGTCTGACCGGTGAGGGCGCGGAAAAACTGCAGGTGGGCGACGCGATTACCGTCGAAGGCATCCTGAAGAACTACAAGGGCACCATCGAGTTCGACAAGGGCTGCGTGCTGGTCGGCTACGGCGAAATCGTCAGTCAGAAGGCGATTATAGACGCGGCTTACGCGCTGGAATCGGGCGTTGCCATGACGGCTCCGACCGCGCTGGTGGGCGAAGTGGTTTCCATTGACTCCGCGTGGAGCGACGAATACCAGAACATCACCGTGACCATCGTCTGCGACGGTCTGACCGAACAGCCCATTCAGTGCTATCGTCTCTCCGGCGAGGGCGCACAGGCGCTGGAAGTCGGCAGCGTAGTCGGCGTGTACGGCACGATTAAGAACTACAAGGGCACAGTCGAGTTCGACAAGGGCTGCGTGACCGTTCCTGCGGACTCCGTGGCGAGCGTCCGTCTGGCGGTGAGCGCCTACGCGCTGGAAGCGGGTCTGTCCATGAATGACGCTTCCACCATGACCGGCGTCATCACCAGCATCGACACCGCTTGGAGCGACGAGTACAAGAACATCACCGTGACCATCGTTCCCGGTGGTCTGACCGACTATGCGGTGCAGTGCTACCGCCTGTCCGGCGAAGGCGCGGAAACGCTGGCGGTCGGCGACACCATCACCGTGAGCGGCACGATTAAGAACTACAAGGGCACGATCGAATTTGACAAGGGCTGCACGCAGGACGCTGTGGTCAAGGCGGAGTAATCGTTTCCTAACAGAAGGGGAATCCTGCATTAGCGGGACTCCCCTTTTTCTGTATGCAAAATGCCGTGCTTCCGATCTTGGAAACACGGCGTTTGATATTATGCTTCGTAGCCCAGTGTCTTCATGAACCGCTGGAAGCCCGCCAATCCGGCTTCATCGCGCTTGTAGACACCCGCGTCCGCCAGCACCTGCGCGCACACCAGCGCCACTTCCTGCCGCAGGATGGCTTCCGCTTCCGCCGACGTTTGGACAAGTCCGTGCCGCGCGACAACTTCCACCAGCCAGTCGTAGTGTTTCGCGCACGGGTCGCTTTCCGCCGGACGCACCAGCGGCTTCTCGCCCGTCAGGTAGCCATTCAGTGCCGCTAACTCCGTCTTCAAGCGTCCCGGCAGGATGAACAACCCCATCACCTCAATCAGCCCGATGTTCTCCTTCTTGATGTGATGCAGCGGCGCATGAGGATGGAAGATGCCCAGCGGGTGCTCTTCGCTCGTACGGTTGTTGCGCAGAACGAGATTCAGGCGGTACCGCTCCCCCTCTTTGCGCAGAATCGGCGTAATGGTGTTATGGGGCGTTCCGTCCGTTTCCGCGAAAATACCGCACGCTTCGTCGCTGTACCCGCGCCACGCGTCCAGAATCCGGCTGGCTTCGGCAATCAGCGTCTGTTCGTCCGTGCCGCTGAGCTGAATGGTGGACATCGGCCAATCGAGCAGTGCCGCCGAAACGCCCGGCACCGGAGACTTCAGCTGGCAGCGCACTTTTGCATCGTCCATCGGGAAATGATAGCGTCCGCCCTGAAAATGGTCGTGATTGAGGATTGACCCGCCGACAATCGGCAAATCCGCATTCGAGCCGAGCATATAATGCGGGAACTGCTGCACGAAGTCGAACAGGCGATCAAATGTGCCGCGGGAAATGCGCATCGGCACATGCTGGCTGTTCAGCACGATGCAGTGCTCCGGGTAATACGCATACGGCGAATACTGCAGATACCACGTCTGCCCAGCGAGCGACAGCGGCACCATGCGGTGATTCTGCCGCGCCGGGAAGTTGCTGCGACCATGATAGCCGGGATTTTCCACGCACAGCATACACTTCGGATAGCCGACGCTGGGCGCATTCTTCAGCTTCGCGATTTCCTTGGGGTCTTTCTCCGGCTTGGAGAGGTTGATGGTGATTTCCAGCCGTCCCGCCGGCGTATCGGCAAAATAACGGACGTTCTGCGCAATCGCATCAACCTTGATGTAATCGCACGCGCGGCACATCTGGTAGAAATCCTCCGTCGCCTGTTCGGGATGCCTCTGCGAAACGCACTGCTGGAAGTGCGTGCGTACTTCCTTTGGCGACGGCGTCAGCAGACCCATCAGGCGCGCACTGAAGAGGTCGCGCGCATACGTCATGTCCTCGATGATGCCTTTTTCGACCGCCAAATCGCACAGTGCCCGCAGAAGCGCCGTCGCGGTCGGCGGCACGTCCGCCATCGGCACAATATCGCCGGCGGGGGCATCAAGCTGAAACGCATCGAGCAGCAGGTTACGGAAGTACGGCATATCCACCGTTTCTATCAGCCCTTTTGCCGATGCGTAAATCAGCAGATTTTCAATTGCCTGTGTTGTATTTTCTTCCCAAGACATCATCAACAGCCCTTTCTGTATTCATCGCTCCGGCTTGATTCACTCCTAATTATAACGGAAAACAGCTTTTCTGTCAATCAGCCTGGCAAAAGACTTGACAGAAAGGCAAAAAGACAGTAGGATAAATCATATGATTTCCCATTGATTTTCAGGAGGCAGCTTCATGAACGAACGCGAGGAAGGCAAGGGAATGCGGCTTCTGCGCAAGGGCAAACGTGGCCTGATTCAGGCGATTTTCAGTCGTCTGGGGTTGATTGTGCTGCTATTTTTGCTGCAGCTGGCGCTTCTGCTGGGGCTGTTCAGCGCGGCAGCAGAGTTTTTGCCGCACTTCTTCGGCGGAACGATTGTGTTCAACGCCATTATCGTCATTTATCTGCTCAACAGCGAAGGCGACCCGACCGCGAAGTTGACATGGCTGGTATTTTTCAGCGTTGCGCCGGTGTTCGGGGCGCTATTCTATCTATACACCAAGAGTGATATAGGGCATCGGCTTTTGCGCGAACGGACGACACAGCTGATTCGCGAGGGGCGCAGCGACCTCCGCGCGCACGCAAGCGCACAGCAGCATCTGGAAGAGTGCGACCCGCAGATTGCGCGCATGGCAAGCTACATCGCGAAAAGCGGCTGCTATCCCGTTTGGGAGCATACCGCTGTGACGTACTTTCCGCTGGGCGAGGACAAATTCGCCGCGTTGCTGCCCGCGCTTCGGCAGGCGAAGCATTTCATCTTTCTGGAGTACTTTATCGTGGAAGAAGGCGAGATGTGGGGGCAGGTGCTGAGTATTCTGGTGGAAAAAGTGAAGCAGGGCGTGGAGGTGCGCGTGCTGGTGGACGGCACATGCGAGTTCACCCACCTGACGCACGATTATCCCCGCCGGATGCAGGAACTGGGCATCAAGTGCAAGATGTTCGCGCCCGTCCGTCCGTTCGTCTCGACGCACTACAACTACCGCGACCACCGCAAAATCGCCGTGATTGACGGGCAGGTGGCGTTCACGGGCGGTGTGAATCTGGCGGACGAGTATATCAACCGCGTCGTGCGCTTCGGGCACTGGAAGGACACCGCGGTGATGCTGCGCGGCGAGGCGGTGCGCAGCTTTACGCTGATGTTCCTGAATATGTGGGCGATTGACGAGCACGCGATGGAAGCGTCGCGCTTTCTGGCATATCCGACAAAGCCCGCCATGGACGCGCCGGGGTTCGTGCTGCCCTACTCGGATTCTCCGGTGGACGGCAACAAAGTCGGCGAGCAGGTGTATATCGACATTCTCTCCCGCGCACGGCGGTACGTCCACATCATGACGCCCTACCTCATCATCGACCACAACATGGAGACGGCGCTGCAATACGCGGCGGAGCGCGGCGTGGACGTCCACCTGATTCTCCCCGGCATCCCCGACAAGAAGTACGCCTTCGCGCTGGCGCACACGCATTACGCTTCACTGATGAAAGCAGGCGTCAAAATCAGCGAATATACCCCCGGCTTCGTCCACGCGAAAGTGTTCGTCGCGGATGACCGAGAGGCCGTCGTCGGCACGATTAACCTCGATTACCGCAGTCTGTACCACCACTTTGAGTGCGCGGCGTACATGCTGGATGTGCCGTGCATTGCGGACATTGAGGCAGATTTTCAGCATACACTGAAGCAGTGCCGCCGCATGACACCTGAGCGCCTGAAAAACGACAAGCTTTCGATGAAGGTTGCTGGTGCGCTTCTCAAGGCGATTGCGCCACTGATGTGATTACAGCCGCGCCTCCTCCGCCTGACCAGAACGGCAGACGACCGACAGCGTCAGGCAGACCGTCCCCGGCATGGCGTACCACGCACTTCCAGTGAGGATATAGAGTATCAGCATGAACAGCCCATAGCCCCAGTAGCGCGGTGCTTTTTCCCGCTGCGTCATGATGGACAGCAGGCTGCCGCGCTGCGGCGTTCTCCGTTTTCGCTGTCCCAGCGCCACCAATTGCGCATCCGTCGCGGGGGAAAGCCGCCCCGCCAGCGCCAGCAGCGTCTCTCGGCGAATGACGCGAATGGGCGTCGGCATCTGCTCGGCGCGTGCTATCACCCGCGGCGGCGCTTTTCCCAGCACGCACAGGATTACCCGATTCGCCTGCTGCCGCTGCATCGCCCGGTGCGCCTCCACCAGCTGCCCGGTAGACAGCTCCCCTTCCGGCGGCATCCGAACGCACTGCACCAGCAGCGTTTC
>OJOJ01000450.1_pt1 | contig 13034 bp, 12 predicted proteins | sample 1598041 | NCBI WGS metagenome assembly OJOJ01 (sample SAMN01915218, study PRJEB22387) | human gut metagenome | isolation source: stool | host: Homo sapiens | place: USA
ATCATGCGGGCAGTACCGATGCCCGACATGCCGCCCGGAGCCATTTCGATGCGCTCCATGCTGCGGCCGAGGGCGATCTTACGGATAGCCTCGCGGATAAGCAGCTGGTTGGATTTATCTGATGACATATGATTGTTTTGCAAAAGAATAGGACCGCACGTCGGTTTATGGTCTAATCCCCGGTCAGAACTCCTGTGATGAATGAAACACGCAGCCGCGTTTTATGTTAATTATATGTTATTTGTAAACCCTTGCATGAGTTTTTGCTCGAAATACGCTAACTTTGTAGATACCGGCAGAATAAAAAAGAAATATCGTATGAGAAGCCTGTTTATTATGGCGGCGGTTGCAGCAATGACGCTTGCCGCCTGCAAAGGACGGGAGACAAAACCCGCAGACGGTTCCGCGGCAGATACGGCCGCCGTTATCCCGGAGATGGCAATCACCGGACAATGGTATATAAGGAATGTCGTGCTGAACGACTCCCTGTATGCCCGCCCGTCGGAGATAGCCCCCGATGTGCGGCAGTATATCACGTTCAATGAAGACAGTACCGTCAGTATCAGGACGAACTGCAATGGAATGGGCGGACGTTACACGATAAAAGGCGATTCGCTTACGATAAGCGGTCTTTGCTGGACGGAGATGGCTTGCGACAACATGGATGTGGAGAGGCTGTTGCAAAAAATCCTCCCGGAAATTCGTTCCTGCGAAATCGGGAATGACTCTATCCTGCGGCTCAACGCTGCCGATACCGGAGAATACGTCCTGCTGCGCAAGGCCACAGAGAAAAAATAAAAGCGTCGAAAGGGATAAACGCAATCGGCTTCTAAAAAAAACTGAAATTCCCTTGTTCTCCATTTGTCCGGACAATTTTGTTTATTTTTGCAGCTGTTTATGAATCTGCAAATGAAAACGATGACTGAAAATAATGATGTAAACCCCGACAATGAAGCGCATGGCTGTAATTGTCAGGAGGGAAGGTGCCGCTGCCGGGAGGAGGACGGGGAGTGCGGATGCCATTGTCACGGACAGGAGACCCCTTACCCGGAATTGCCCTGTGTGGAAGCGGACCCCGACGATTTCAATGACTGGGACTAATCCTTGGAGGACTTTATTTTGTACGGGATGCTCAATTTCTGCCTGTATCCCCCGATGCCGAACGTGGTCGTCACCTCTTCCACGAGATAGACGCCGTTCTTCGAGGGGTTGCGGTTGTCCATGAGTTCCACCTGCACGGCCGGCGTCAGCCCGAAATCCCCGAAGACGGTCACGCTGCCCGTGATGCCGTTCAGATTGTAGTTGCGGAAATACTCCGTCGTCTCCTCCACGAGCTGGTCGGAAGTGATGCCGATGTGCGGCGACATGTACGGCACGATGGTATAGGTCGAAAGATCCACTTTGGTCTTCGTCGCGGCGCCTGTCGCCGTCGTATTGCCCGTCACTTTGTGCGTCTTCTTCGATATCTGGGTAGCGTTTACCGTCTGGTACTGCCTGCTGCCGGCAACCGTCGGGTCGTATTCGGGATTGAGGCGTATGGTGACCTCGAAGAACTTCTCGTCGGTTCCGAGGGCTTTGCCCGTTACGGCAAGGAATTTCGGGTCGGTCTTCACGACTTTCAGGTCGCTCTGCGCCACATGTTCGTTGAAACGGATTTTGAACGGTCCCGACGATTCGCCCTCGGGAAAGACCGGCTGCGCCTTGCTCGACGAGTACGGACGGCCCACTGCAATGGCAGGCATGGCACTCTCATCCTCCGCGTCGTATTTGAGAAAGCAGTAAACCTTGTACTTCGACCACTCGGAAAGGATGTCAGCTACCGTGAAGTTGTCCGTCACCTTGACCTTGCCGATATGGATCTCGCATTTCTTCGTGTCGGAATGGATTTTGAAACCGGTATCTTTCAGGATATTGTATTGGCCCTCCAACACCTCGTTCACGGTAGTCCCCTTCGCCGGCGTCTCGAAATGCGGCGCCGTTTTAAGTTTGAGCTTGTAGGCCATGTTCTCGCATCGGATTTCCAGCATGCTGTCGGAGTTGTAGCCGGTGATATAGCCGTCGAACATGTTTTTCATCACGCCGTTGTATCCGAGCTTGATGTTGATGCGCTGCCCGACCTTGAAGGTCGTCTCATCGACCAGCCGCTGCGTGGTGCGCTTCTCGATGATGACCCCGTCCTGCATGATTTCCGTCGTCAGGCGCGAGGCGTCCTTGCCTTCGAGCGTCACAGTCCCGATGATGGTGGACCGGCACACCGTACCTTTCGGGAAGGTCACCTTCGCCGTGCCGATAAGTTTCCTGTAGCTCTCGTTGATTTCGAGAGTATGCACCTCCGTGATCTCCACGCCGTCCGTAATCTTCATCGGATTCGCCGGATCAGCGTCTCCTATGGTAATCCGGCAACATAATACATCCATCATAGCCACGTGAATTTTAAGAGCGAGGCGGGGTCGATGACCTCCGTGCCGAACTTCACCCACTTGATCCATTTGTTCGTGTGCTTGATAGCCGTGTCGACCACTTCCTGGCCGGCGGATATCAGCTCCACAGCCTCCGAGGGCTCCACCGCCACGCAGGTGAGCGTATAGGGCTGCACATTGCGGCAGTCCGTAGGCTGGAATGTATAACTCTGGATAATGAGTTGCGTGATGTTGAACTGGCGCAGCACGGTATTGTCGCAATCCACGACACCCTTGTACTGCACGAGCTTGATGAACTTCGACACCTCGGCTTCGGGGTACACATCGGGATATTTGGAGGTGATTTTACCGTTGACGGTTATTTCCAAGTCTCCGCCGGAGATGTACTCCTTGCGGGTATAGTCCCGCCCCTGCACTTGCGTCAAAAGGATGTTGTTGCGGCTCGACACCTGCACCTGCGGCCCCAGATCGACGAACGTCACGAGGCCGTACTTGCTGTTGGGCTCTACCTTGCACTCCTTGTTGTCGTAGTATTGCCCCTCTTTGGAGATGGAGAGTTCCAGATAGTCGGAGACGGTCCTTCCGACGATGGTGTCCGTATAGTTTTTCTTCCGGGCGACAGCCTGCTGCTCGCTGATGAGTTGGTAGTATTGCCCCGTCTTGTTGGCGAGGCTGGACTGCGACTGCGTTTCCAGATATTTGTCCCTCACGCGCTGCTCCCAGTATTTCAGGTAACGGGGATAGGAGCGCAGCAGACCGTATGCCGTCTGCGAGGCGACCTGTATGACAGCCCGTTTCAGCAGGTCGTGGTGCTTGGAGAAATAATGCACCTGCCCGTCTTCAAGCTCGGCAAGTCCCATGCCCAACGCCAGCCGTGTGGCGTTGCTGATATAGCCGCCCAGCGTACCGTTATTGAGGATACCTCCGCTCAGAAGGGTCGAAGCCGCTATTTTAAGTAATCGTGACATAAGCGTTTAAGCGTTCCACGAGGCATCGAAGTCATGCACGACATCGATAAGCGCCTCGGCGAGTTGTTGTTTCAGGTTCTGTATCTCCTCCCGTTGTCCCGCCTCTGTTTTCAGCAGGTCGATGGTCTTCACGCTCAGCAGGCTGCCGATATTGACGATGACCTGCTTGGGTGCCGCCGACGAGAGCCGCCCCGTTCCGGAGTAGTTGCCGCCGGCTCCGCCGTCATCCGGCAGATGACTGTTGGTAATGGGATTCGTGGCAAAGGGGCGCGTATCGTTCGAGTCCGGCTCGTTGCTGTACTGGTCAGGGGTGAACCCCGCTACGCGCAGAATGTTCTCCGCAGCCTCTGCCGAACCCCCGAATGTCTGCCGCAGCGAGGAGAAGAATTTGACTAAGGAGTTGTGGGCCAGCTTGCGGTCTGCGATGTTGTCCACACGTTGCGCATCGGTGGCGTCCTTACCCAATGCACGCTGTACCCAGTGCCCGTCCTTGTCCTGCGAGAATCCCCATCCCGCAAGCTGCTCGAAATCGAAGCCTCCCTTGCGCATCAACTCCTGAGCCTTGACGGGACTGGAGATGGCATTTCGATAGAGTGTCGCCGCACGGATAATCTCCGGGACGGTCTTTTCGTTCATGTAACGGGCGTAGTCGTACGTCTGTGCCGCGACCGCTTCGGGTTTGTCTCCCAAATCCGTATTGTAGATGATCTTCCCGTCCACTACGTGCCACAGGCTCTTGTCCAGTTCCTTGTCCTGTTGTCCGTAGCGTTCCTTTACCGTTTTCAGGAAAGCATTCAGTTCCAGCACGGTTCCCAACTTCCCGAACTCGGCGTAGGCAGCGTTGATGCGGGTCTGGCTGTCCCGTTTGGCCAGCGTGACAAGAGCTTCCCGGATGTCATCCTGACGGGCTTTGTCCATGTTGTACACATTATCGCGGGAGACCATTCCTTCCGATGACGCGATGGCGAATTCTCCCATGAACCCCGCCCACCAATTGCTGGTGAATGCTCCGATCTTCTGACCCGACGCCTCCTCGATGCTTTTCCCCGCGACGACCTCTTCCACAGCCCGTTTGGTTTTCATGGCCATGTTGTAGGTCTCGCTCAGGGAGGAATACAAAGCCTCGATGGAGGGATAGCGGTATTTGCGGTTCTGCCCAATCTCTTCCAGCACGGCATCCTTCGCTTCCTTGACCTTCCAGGTCTTGTAAGCTACCCAGCCCAGGGCACCGACCAAAGCCGCGATGCCGGCTGTCGCCGCAACGGCTCCCGTACCTATGGCACTGAGCGAGGCTGCGGCGCCGGTCAGTCCGCTGCCGGTCGCCACCTGCGTGGCGAAGAGCGACTGCAGAACATTCTTCGCACCAATAGTCCCGCCGCCGGCCAGCAGGGCCTGCATCATCGCCCCGCGGCCTGTGACGCCCGCAGCCTGCATCGTCGAGACGATGGCACGTTTCTGTGCGAAGGAGAGCCTGCCCGTACCGCCTATGCCGATCAATCCCTGTATTGCCTCGACGGATGTCAAGGCTGCGGACTGCTTGCCGATGAATCCGACGGCGATGCCGATGTTGGTCAGGGCTCCGGCAACCTTGAACAGTTTGGCTGCCACCACCCCGGTAAAGAGCATCGGTTCTATCCAGTGGAAGTTGCGCGTGACCCACGCGCCGATATTGCCGATGACCGTGAAGACATCAAGCAGGGCATTCCCGATCGCCACCAGCCCCCGCGTGAACTCCGGGGCCTTGAACCTTTCCAGCAGCGAGCGCAGGACACTCCGTATGGAAGGTTCCATGATCTCATACGCCTGCATGAAACTCTCCGTAAGCTGGGAGGTGACCTGCGCCCACAAACCCTTGGTCGTGTTCTGCTTGACGAGTGCCAGCTCCGAGGAGATACCCTGTGACCCCCGGTTATGGGTCGTCAGGGAGCGCAACTGGTCGTAGTTGCGCACGAGCATCATGGCCGCATTGCCGCCGATCTTGCCGAAGATGGCCTGCATATCTGCCATAGATGCCCCTTTGCGGTTCAGCTCCTCGAAGATGTCGGCGATGGGCCGCAGCTTCTCGACCATGACGCCTTCTATGCTGCGCTGCCCGGTGAACTTCACACCCAGACGGTCGAGCACCTTCTGGGACTCCTTGGTCGGCTTGGCGAAGCGTGTGGCCATGGCACGCAGCGACGTGCCGGCCAGCGTCCCTTTCAGACCCATGTTGCCCAGCAGGCCGATGGCGGCGGTCGCCTCCGTGAAGTCGACACCCGCCATACGCAGGTAGCCGGCAGCCATCTTGTAGGATTCGGCCACCTCGACGATATTGACGTTCGAGCGCGAGATGGTGGAGGCGATGATGTCCGCCACGCTGTCCATGCTCTCGTTGCCTATGTCGTAGCCGGCCATGATGTTGGTCGCCAGGTCGGCGATGTACGACACGTCATTGTCGCCTATGAGCGCCAGGTTCGTGATCGGACGTATGGACTTGTGGATGGTCTCGATATTCATGCCCGCCATCGAAAGGTACTTCACCGCTCCGGCAATCTCCACTGCCGTGAACTTCGTGTCGATACCGATCTTGCGGACATGACGCGCCATCTCGTCGAAGCGTGTCTCGAACGTTTTCAGGTCGGCATCCGCCACCCGCAGGATGGAGTGCGCCGACTCCATGATGTTGGAGTAGTCGATGGCTTTCGTCAGCTCCGAACGTACGAGGCTGTAGCCCATGTAGGCGTTGAGCATCGAGGCGAAAGGAAGATTCCTGAGCGACGGGGCTTTCGAATACTGGATGCGGTTGATGGCCGCACGGCGTTTACTGCGGTAAAGCGTCCCGGCAGCGGTATTTTCCCGCCGCATCATGCGAATGGACTGCATGGCTGTGCGCCGTTCACGCTGCCGGGCGGCTCGCTCGGCTCGCTGCTGCTCGGCAATCTCCGCTCTGTAGCGTCTCTCTTCGGCCCGTCGTGCCGCCGCAGCCTCTTTGCGTCGGGCTGCTTCCGCCTGCCGTCGCAAGCGCTCCGCCTCGCGGGCGGCATTGCGACGTCCCCGTTCCTCCTCCTGCTCCGCCTTGCTAAGGCTGTTACGACGTTGCTGCACCGCATAACGTTCCTCCTCCTGCGCCATGCGCTGCCGGTGCATCTGCTGGTCGGTATAGAGCCGCTCCATCAACTTCTGCCGGGACTTCTCGGGTATGACGAACGGCTGCGGGGCAAACGGAACGGGGACATCCGGCATATATGAGAACGATGCACCGGTCGTCCCGCCTGAGATGCCCGCAGGAAGACCGCCGCGTATGTTCAGACTGAAAGAGGAGGCGCTTTTGAGCTGTCCGAGCAGAGAAAGGATTTTTTGAAGGCGGCGTTCTGCTACATCGGTTTTGATATTGAGTTCACGCCCTTGCGAGACGGAAACCAGTGCCGAGTTGATCTTCCCGATGGCCTTGGTGATACGCTTCTGTGCATCGGCCATCGTCGTGACAGAAGAGGCGGCGCTCCTCTCAACTTCCGCTTTGCGCATCTCGGCAGCCTTCTTCTCATAAAGGCTCTTGGCATTGGCCTTGATCCGCTTCGTATCGAGAGCCGGTCCGGCATTGATGGTAAGGTTGATACCCTTGGAAAGCGTGAAAATCTCGGTAAGAAGGCTCTTGACACGTTCCAGCTTCTGCTCGCTGTTCTTCGTATCGATGGTCAGGCGGTAGTCGAAGCTGCGTTTCTTGCCGTTCTTGGTGCGGAACACGCGGTCGATCTCGTCCATCATGTTCTTGATGTTCGTCACAGCCGGCGTGAGCGAGGCTTTGGCCTGCACCAGCTTGCCCACAGCATCCCCGAAGGCGATGACCTGTTTGGTGCCCTGCGAGGCATCGACATTGATGGTATAGTTGACCTGATAGTTCTGATCCTGAGCCATGGTATCTGCTGTTCGCTATAAAAGATTAGTGTCGCAAAGAGGGCGGAGATTAAAAAAAGCAGCCGCCGTAAGTCGCAGGGGCTTACGGCGGTTATCGGGAAGTCTTTTCCGGCAGGGAGACCGGTATCGGCATACGGCTGACGAGCATCTGTTCGTGCAGCCACAACGCTTCCTCGGACAACATGGCGAACTCCTCGTCCGTGACTGTGTCCATGTTCACGCCGGGAAAGTAATGGCGCACGTAAATCATCCGCTGGCGGATGCGTTGCTCATCCGTAACGCGCCACCGGTCTATAAGTTTACCAGTACGCTCTGCCGGGTAGTGATGAGTTCCGAAAGCTGTCCCATCAACCCGAAGAGGAACAGCGACTCGTTATCCACGAGTTCCTTGTCTCCGTCCACGAAACAGTCGCGGGCAAGCGTACGCATGGCCGTCACCTCGTCTTTCTTCGACGCGGCCATGAACTTCGAGAACTGCGGGAAAGTAGGCTCCGCCATATAGGCCACGTAGACCTCCTTCTCGCCGCAGCCCGTCTCGCCGAAGACTGCCATCGGGTAGATTTTACGGAGTTTCTTCTCCTCTTTCAGTTTGAGGGCTTTCTCCTTGATCCTGGTTTCCTGTTCCAGTGTGAGCATCTTTTCGTCCATATCGATACGTGTTAAAAGTTCTATTAAAGTGTAGGCAGGAAATATTGAGAAAGGTTAAGGTATCCGCTTGATTTTTGCACATCATCGCAAAAATACCTAAAATGCCATAAAATACCTGGTTGATAATATCGCCTGTTTGGGCGATATTATCAGTATTGCTTCATATTCTTTTGGTAAAGAGTAGCGGGTTTGAGCGGATAGAGATCAATATATAGTGAGATTGCCATAATGGGAAGGCAGATAGCAGATTATGAGTTAATACATATACAGCCCTTATCGCTATTTACAAAAATAATCACGACAAATGTTTGTTATATTGTGTTTTATCACTATATTTGCACAGTTTTCACGATGTGTGAAAATTGAGCAGATATGGGAAAGGAAATAAATGTCATACTGGCTGACGAGAGACTGGAACTCCGTAAGATGGAGCGGTCGGAGTTAAAGGGTGTCTATACGGATGCCGTACTCGGTTTTAATTTCTATGCGACAGTTTATAAAGGGAGTGAATTCTTGCTCCTTGCACCGAAGAAAAAAGACAGATACACTCCGATGCAGTATTCCAATATCTCAAAAAGAATCAGCGGCACGCTTGGGAAGCCTGTCGCATTCCTGTTTGACGATCTGGTATACTATGAGCGTAACAGGATGCTCAGTCGCGGGGTCTATTTTATCGTATCTGACAAGTACGCCTTTCTTCCATTCCTTGTTATCAACGCACGTACGGCAGAGGTTCCCGGGAAGTCATCATTGACTCCCGTGGCCCAGTACATACTGTTCTATCATCTGCAGAATATGTCGCTGGATGGCAAGACTTACAAGGATATCGAGAGATTCGTTCCTTATAAGTATATCACCATCTCACGCGCAATGAAGGTATTGGAACAGTTCTCCCTGTGTGAGTTGAAAAGAGAATCCGGTGGTTCAATCACCGTTCATTTCCTGTCGGATAGCAAAGCGTTATGGGAGAAGGCCCGACCTTGCCTGATTAACCCTGTAAAGGAGATCTGGTACTGCGATGACATCCGCTCCGATGATGAGCTGTGCGTATGCAGTTATAATGCTTTGGCACACTACACGAGTCTCAATCCCGACCATACGCTTATGTTCGCATTCGAGAAAGAAGCGTTCAAGAAGATGAAAAGCGACAATGCCTTCTACGGTCTTAACAAGATGGACGGAGCGGCTAAAATCGAGGTCTGGGAATATCCTCCAATAGGTTCCAAAAAGGTTGTGGACAAGTTATCGCTATATATGACATTGAAGGATGACAGCGATGCAAGAGTGGAAAACGAACTTGAAATGATGATCGGCGGAATATGGTAACCGGACTTGACAAATTCAGAGAGGCATTCCTCGAATATGCCGACAACTATGTGATCATCGGAGGTACCGCCTGCGACATCGTGTTGCGGGATACGGATATGAAGCCTCGTGCCACAAGCGATATCGATATGATTGTCGTGGTGGAGAACATGACACCGGAGTTCGCGGCGGCATTCTGGCAATTCATTCGTGACGGCAGGTACAAACCCACCAGGCGGGACAGGGAGACAGACGGTCAGACGGTCTACACCCTTTACCGTTTTGAGGAAGCTCAAGCAGGCTATCCCGTGAAGATTGAGTTGCTGTCACGACACTCGGATATTCTCGGTAAGCCGTCAGGCTTCGTCATCGAGCCGATACCTGTCGACGAGGAGGTGTCAAGTCTTTCAGCCATCATTATGGATGACGACTACTATAACTTCACCATCAAGAACAGTTTTGTGGACAACGGTCTTAAAGTGGCATCACCGCTTGCGCTCATCGTCCTCAAAATCAAAGCATACCTGAACCTGCTTGCTGAGAAGGAGCAAGGTCATCACGTGAACACGAAACATATCAAGAAACATCGCTCTGATGTGCTCAAGTTGGTTGCCACAACGCCGTTGGGTGATCCGACTCCCGTAACCGCAGCTATTTTACAGAGCGTAACCGATTTCGTGGCAAAGATAAGAGAAATGCTGCCAAGTCAGGGGCTTGAAGCGGCTTTGGGACGCCCGTCGGAGGATATAGCAAGTTACATCGATATTCTTGAAGAGATGTTTATTAGCGAGTAATATGAAAATACAATACGCATCGGATCTGCACCTCGAGTTCGCGGAGAACAGCAGCTATCTGAAACAGAATCCATTGGAAGTGATCGGCGATATACTTGTATTGGCCGGCGACATCGGCTATATCGGTGATGACAACTACTCCAGGCATCCGTTTTGGGACTGGGCGTCTAAGAACTACAGGCAGGTAGTCGTCATCCCCGGCAATCACGAGTTCTACAAGTTGTTCGACCTGGATAAACTCTACAACGGCTGGTCATTGAATATTCGTGAGAATGTGACCTGCCATTATAATGCGGTGATTCCGTTGGGCGATGACATTGAGCTTATTGCCACAACCCTTTGGGCACATATCCCATTGCAGGATGCTTTCAGAACGGAAGCCGTTATAAGCGACTTCCGCAGGATACGATATGGTGTAGAGCCGTTAGACTTTAACAGATTCAATGATGAGCATTACCGTTGTTTCAACTTTCTGAGAGAGGCCGTAAACAACAGCAAGGCGAAACACATTATTGTAGCGACTCATCATGTGCCGTCGTTCGAGTTGATGTCTCCCGAGTTCAAAGACAGTGACTTGAATGGTGCTTTTACAGTCGAGTTGGGAGATTATATCGCTGCAAGTCCCATCGAATACTGGATATATGGCCATTCACACAGAAACATCGATAAGGTCATCGGGAATACACAATGCGTCAGCAACCAGTTGGGCTATGTTTTCAGTAATGAGCACGGCTCATTTGACGGAGCAAAGCACATCGAGATAGCATAAAGAATATGCAGGCATATCCCTTGACAATAAGCGACACAACCTGCAGACCATTATAGTTTCACCAACTTACCCTCTATACCGCAGCGTTCAAACACTGCGGTATTTTCTTTGTCGAATGCAATCAGACAGGAAGGGGCACCTGCCGTGCCACCCTGTTCACCCGTCACATGATAGAAACTCAGCCGCCCCTTGATGAAAAGCATCGAATCGGCATTGGGAAATATCAGTTCGTGGAACAGTCGTGTATCCGTCCGGGCAAAGGTCAGCGCGACGGCATTTCTATGCTCCGCGCAGCGCTTGATGAACTGCACGATGAGTGCCGTATCGTACGGCGGGTTGCAGAACACACGCCCGAACCACGGTTGCCGGAGCCCGTCGTCCTCGATGGTGTAATGATGCGCCGCCGTATCCCACGGACGTTTCACGGGAGCGCAGGGGTCCAGATCGAACGGCCCCAGCCGCCTCAGGATATGTGGCGGCGTGAGCCATTCGTTTTTTCCTGTCGAGGATTTTCCCTCAAAAGTTACGTCCATGCGGCCTAAATACTGTCTGAACTTCCGATTTGTATATCGAACGGATTGAGGTCGAATTCGTGGGTGATATTCGTGTCATCTTGCTGACTTTCAAGGCAATCCTCCGTAAAAATGCAGCCCTTGAGGGTCACTGTGGTGGTTGTCCAGTCGTCCGAGGCCATGGGGTTGGCGAAGGAGATGATCAGGTCGAACTCCCCGATTTCGAGCAGCGAGCCGTATACGGAACGCAGCAGCTGCTGCGTTCCGTAGTCCATCGTAATCGAAGCCGAGTAGGTGATGTTCCCGAAACCGCGACTGATGGGACGGCCGCCCATGCCGTAATTGCTTTCCACCTTGCGTTTCTTCGACCACTTGATAGCCGACACGCCTTCGAGCGTGGTCGAACCCTCGTCGATGCCAAGAGCTGTCGAAGCGAGGGTAATCATCGACCACGAGTATGCCACATTATTGATTACTGCCATATTTCGGATTATTTAGCGGTTAGCGAAAGCCCCTCCTCGACGTAAATCTTCACGGCAACGCCGACCGGCACGATGACGTAGGAAATGCGCAGCGTGTCGTCCACCAGCACGTTCTGGTTGGCATCGATAGTCACGGCATATCCGGAAATCTCCTGCGCCGCCTGCATCTTGGCGAGAATATCGCCTACAAGCGTCTTGAAAGAGGTGATTTTCGACGGCGCGAGGAATCCCGTCGAGGGGTTGACCATCAGCGGCGAGTTCACGTACGGAAGCAGGGCTTCGCGCACGGCACGACGGCTCTTGTTTATCGTCCTATTGCGGGCAATGGTGCGGTAGTCTCCCGCCGAGCAGGTCTGGTCCTTCGAGATGTAGATGCCGTTCTCGCGCCCGGCGTACTTGATGGGGAAAATGTAGCCCTTGTCGTCCAGCTCGTCGAGCAGTGACGGGGATAACGACTCATAACGGTTCAGGCTCAGGAAATTCTCCTCCGCCTCGTCGAGATTGATATCTCCGAAGCCCAGCTCTATCTCCTGAAAATGGTCCGTGAAGAGGTTGAACTGCTTCACCCACGCGATGGACTCGTGCACGCTGGCCTTGGCAAGGGCTCCCATCACGGCTCCGAGGAATCCCACGGGTGTGTGGTTGCGGTTGCGCATCTGCATGAGCGTGACGGCCTCGTGGTGTGCCTGCCCGAAGATGCAGCTGATACGGCTCGCCTCGCAGATGCACGAGGGAATGCGGTTCAGGTCGATCTGACGGCTCTCGGTCGTGTCGGCTCCCGTATTCGAGGGATTGGCCGAGAGGACGAGCGACAAGGGCTGGTTCTGTTCCGCCAGAGAAACGGCGACATCGTTCAGTCCTTTTACGAGATTCAGACCGTACTTCTCCGCCGCACCGCCCGCTTTCCACAGCGGCTGCTCGGTCCAGATGCCGAGTTGCGAGATCATGCCTCCGGCGGCCCGCTGCATCACTTCGATCGCATTCCACGTGGCGGAACAGTCGGCAAACATCACGTAGAGTTTCCCCGTGCCGTTCACGTTACCCGACATGCGGAAGAACTCGCGGATATGGTAAGCCGGAATGCCGTGCAGGAAGTTCACTGTCGCCTCTTCCTCCTCGGTTGCCTCCACACGCTCGATGATGCCGAAGTCGCTGACGGCGGACTTGAAGGAGGTGATGCAGCACACGTCGCCCGGCTTGAGTTTCGACCCGTTCGTCTTGCCGTAACCTTCGGTAAAGAGT
>OJOJ01000452.1_pt1 | contig 13010 bp, 16 predicted proteins | sample 1598041 | NCBI WGS metagenome assembly OJOJ01 (sample SAMN01915218, study PRJEB22387) | human gut metagenome | isolation source: stool | host: Homo sapiens | place: USA
GCGCCTCAAGGGCGACGGCTATACCGAAGAGGACATCGCGCGCGTCCACGCGCCCATCGGCCTTCCGATCCTGGCCGAGACGCCGGAGGAGATCGCCATCAGCATCGCGGCGGAGATGATCGAGCACCGCGCGCGCCTCGCCGGACAGCGGCACTGAGGGTGCTCACATGCAGATCGCACCGCTTTTGCACGTCGGCCGCGGCGTGACGGTTATCATCGGCGGCGGCGGAAAGACGACGCTGATAGAAACGCTCGCCGGGGAGCTTTCGAAAAAGGGAAAGGTCATTACCACGACCACAACGCACATCTGCCGTCCGAAGCAGTATGAAACGCTGCTGGACGCTACCGAGGCCGCCGTTTCGGCGGCATTGGAGCGGTCGGGCATTGTCTGTGTTGCCTCGCAGGCGGAGAGCGGCAAGCTCTGCGCGCCGCGGCTCTCAATGGGCACGCTGGCGCAGCTTGCGGATTTTGTGCTTGTCGAGGCGGACGGTGCCAAGCGCCTGCCGCTCAAGGCCCATGCCCCGCACGAGCCGGTCATCCCGCCGGAGGCGAATCAGACCATTCTGGTCGTGGGCGCATCCGGCTTCGGCAGACCGATGCGCGAAAGCGTCCACCGCGCACCGATCGCCGCGCAGGCGCTCGGCGTAAGCGAGGAGACGGTCGTAACGCCGGAGCTTTGGGCGAAATTTTTGAATCTGGAAGCGCTGCATACGCGCGTTCTGGTCAATCAGGCCGAGAACGAGCCGGAGCGGCAGACAGCAAGAGCGCTGGCCGCCGGACTTTCCTGCCCGGTGTGCATGGCGGCATTACAAAAGGGGTGGATCGAATGCTTGTGCTGATCCGAGGTGCGGGCGATCTGGCGACGGGCATTGCGCTCAGGCTTTTCCGGTCGCATCTGTGCGTCGTGATGACAGACCTGCCGCAGCCGACGGCCATTCGCCGGACGGTCTGCTTTTCACAGGCGATCTTATACGGAAGCTATCAGGTGGAGGACGTGACGGCAGAGCTTGCCGCAAGCATGGAAGACGTGCGCTGCATTCTGGCAGAGGGCTGCATCCCGGTTCTGGCCGATCCGAAGGCAGAGTGCCGCGCGTGGCTGAAGCCGGACGTGGTGGTCGACGCGATCCTTGCCAAGAAAAACCTCGGCACGCAGATCACGGACGCGCCGCTGGTCATCGGCGTCGGCCCCGGCTTCTGCGCCGGGCGGGATTGCCACGCGGTCATTGAAACGATGCGCGGGCACACGCTGGGCCGTGTGATCCGCAGCGGTGAGCCCATTCCGAACACGAACATTCCCGGCCTCATCGGCGGCTTTACCGGTGAGCGTGTGCTGCGCGCCCCGGACGACGGCATGTTCCATCAGCTGCTGGATATCGGTACAATGGTGCAGGCAGGCGATGTCGCGGGCGAGGTAAACGGCAAGCCGATGGTCTGCACGATCTCCGGCGTCGTCCGCGGGATGCTGGCCGACGGAACGCCCGTGTTCAAGGGCATGAAGTCCGGCGACGTTGACCCGCGCGGGGAAATTTCCTACTGTCAGACCGCCTCGGACAAGGCCATCGCCATCGGCGGCGGCGTTTTGCAGGCAATTCTGGAATACACCGGCGTTCTGAACGCCGCGACGGGGAAAAATGCACTGGGGGTATAACCATGAAGGACGAGATCAAGCTGACAAAGCTTGCAAAATGCGCCGGGTGCGGCGCGAAGGTCGGCGCGGGCATTCTCGCGCAGCTGCTGGGCGATATCCGTGTGCGGCAGGACGAAAATCTGCTCGTCGGATTCGACAAGAGCGACGATGCGTCGGTCTATAAGGTGTCGGACGGGCTTGCGCTCGTGCAGACGGTCGATTTCTTCCCACCCATCGCGGACGACCCGTATACCTTCGGCCAGATCGCCGCGACGAATGCGCTGTCCGACGTCTACGCCATGGGCGGTGAGCCGAAGCATTTCTGTATACATTCCCACTTGAAGATAATTTCGCCCTAAACGGGACATATCCTTGACGATGACTGTGCCGACTTTCCCGGCTTCAATGTCTGCAAGCATGGCTTGAAATCCGGGTCTTTGAAAGTTTGCGCCGGAATAACCGTCGTCGGTGTACCAGCGCAGATTTGTAAAGCCGTTCTGCTTGGCGTAGGTTTCCAAAATCCGCTTTTGGTTGGAAATGGAATTGCTTTCGCCTTGTAGTTCGTCCTCATGGGATAGTCTTGGGTAAAGGGCGGTAATGAGCTGCTGGGTGGTCTGTCTTAACACAAATTCCTCCGTTTCCGACAGCCAGCCCCACTATTCCGTACCTTGATTGTACCACATGGGGCGGCTGTCTGTATAGCGGCAAAAGCGTCAAAATGCTTCCTTATGCGCCGTCAAAACGCCAGTTTTTCCTTTGGGGCTTCCCGCCTGCTTCCGGGCAGGCTGCTTTCTGCTTCCAGCACTTTCATCATCTTGTCGGCAGCGGTGGCGGTGGTGTCCTCCTTGAAGTAGCCGGAAACCACAAGGACGGTGTTTCCCATGCGTACCTCGGTCACGCAGTCCGGGCGGCGGGCAGGGCGTTTTCCCCCTCTGTTATCGGTCATAGGCAGTCCCTCCATTCATCAGCCCTTTAAGTGTCCCTAACCGTTCCTGCGCAGCCGCTTGGCGGAAGTTCTTACCCGTAAAGCGGACGGGGCTGCACATGGAAATCAGACGGTCATAAATCCGGGCATGGGCGGTGTCCGGTGGGGTCTGTAATTCATGCAGGGTTAAATTGGTCGTGACAATCAGCGGCTTGTTGCTGCGGTAACGGCTGTCAATCACGTTGTAGACCTGTTCCAGTCCGTATTCTGTGCCACGCTCCATTCCAAAATCGTCAATGATGAGCAAAGGGAAGCTGCAAAGGCGGGAAATATATTCATTCCTGCCCGCAAAGCTGGCGGCAAGTTCATTGAGGACAAAGGCAAAGTTCGTCATGCAGACAGAAACCTCCTGCTCCATAAGGGCATTGGCGATACAGCCCGCAAGGTAGCTTTTCCCCGTCCCCACGCCGCCCCAAAAGAGGAAACCGATATTTTCCGCCTTTGCCTTTTCCCAGTTCTCCACATACCAGCGGGCGGCGGCAGTCTGCGGGTTCTGCCCGTTGTCCTTTTCAAACGTCCAGCCCCGCATGGCGTTATCCGTAAATCCCCGGCGTTTCAGTTCTTCTACGGTATCAAGATGTTTCCGGCGGCGTTCCGCAGCTTCCCGCTCCTTACGGGCTGCCCGCTGGCAGTCACACTCTGCCGGGTGGCGGTCACGTCCGAACAATGTCTTGCCCTCCGGGAAATAGGCTTCTTTGGGCTTGTGGCACTTGCCGCAGTATAACAGCCCGTCCTCCCCGGTGTAGTCCTCCGTTTCAGCGGCAGTATCGGTTATCTTCAAAATCGTATCTTGCAGATTGGTGTTCATAAACTCTCGTCCTCCTTACATGAATAATCGGGAATACCCGGCTTCGGGGCAGCTTTGGCAGCGTCCTCCTGCGCCCACTTGTAAATGGTGGCTGCATGGCTTTTGTACCGCTTCCCGGTGGAAGCGATATGGCAGGAAAGGCGGTCAAGGTAATACTCCCATTTGCCGGGAAGTTCTTCCTTTAGCTGGGAAAGTTCCTTGTCGGAAAGGAATACATTGTCATATCTGCCATAAGCGGCGGGGGCGGGCTGTCCCGGTTTTAACTCTCTCTCTTTTTCTTTCTCTATATCTATCTCTTTCTCTATCTCTAACTCTGGTGGACAAATGTCCGCCCCCGTTTCCGGCAGGGCTTTTTGCTTCTGTAAAGCCAGCCTTGCCCTGCGTTTCCGTTCCCCCTCGGTAGAGGACTGACCGATTAACAGTTCAATGTTGCTCATATACAGTACGCCGCCGGATAAGGGTTCTACCAGCCCCAGCGTCCGAAAGATTTGCAGCGCACGTTCCACTGTGCCGACCTGCTGACGGGTAAGGGTGGCAATCATCTGTTCATTGTAGGGGATATGCTCGTCAAGCTGTAATTTCCCGCCGTTTTTCAGCGATTTTAAGTACAGCTTCAAGAGAATGTTGGAATATAGGATACCGTCCTGCATACTCTCCAGCAGTACGATAGCGTCCTCATCAAAAAAGCTCTCTTTCAGTTTGAGGTAGTAATATCTGCGGTTATCTGACATGGGCTGTGTCCTCCTTTTTCCAGCGTTTGGAATAATAATGCGGACAGAGGATAATGACTGCCCGGAAACTCTGCTTGCAAGTCCGGGTACAGCCCCGGCATAAGTCGTTATAAGTGATACGGTTGCGGCTGTTGAGGAAAAACGACCATTCCAGCCGCCGCTTTTTGCTCATTCTTGGCATAGGCAAACACTCCTTTCCGCCGTCCTGCCGGTGTGACAAGACGGGCTGTATTTTTTGTATGTTCCCGGTATCATTTTCCGGTTTTTTCTGCCTTGTAAGCCCCTTAAAAATCCCTTTGGTATTGCGGATAGGGGAAAGGGCAGCCCCTTTGTTCTGTATGGGTTCGGTATCATTTCGGGGTAGTTTTTAACGGTCTAAATCCTGCCGTTTCCCACGCTGCGGCTCACTCCGGCGTAGTAGCTGGTCAATATTGCCCTTGACCGTCTGAAGCTGCCGGACACGCTCTTTTTTCTCCCGGTACTGGCAGTAGAGGGCGTTTTTCTCGGTGGTTAGCTGTTCAATCTCGGCTTGCAGGTCTTTCCGGGCGGGCAGCTTCTTGGTATAGCCCTGCTCCTTGAAATACCGGGCGGCTGCGTCTGCTATGAGAAAATCGCTTTCATGCTGTTCCCGGTAGGCTTGGCGGGCTTTATCCGATTTCTGCGCCTTTAGCCCCTCCCGGACAGGCTTGGTCTTTGCAAAGGCTAATATCTGCCGCCGCAGTTCCTTTTTGCCGGATAAGGTGCGTTCCAGTGCTTTCAGCTTGGCGGTGGTGTCCTGCAATCCGGCATAGGCTTCTGTGAGGGCGGCTTCCAGTTCTTCCAGAGAGGAAAAGCCGGACTGCTCATAAACAGCAAGGGAAGCTGCCGCCTGCTTCAAGTTGTGGAGCGTCGCCCACCTTTCATAACCCTGCCCCTTGCCCCCGGCTTTCTTGGCTTCTATGTCAACCATGCGCTGTATGCCGTCATAGTTCGGAGCGATTTTGACCGCTTTTTCCCTCTGTAACGGCTCTTTGACAGCGGCAGGGTATTCGGGTATGGCTTTCGTCTGCCCGGCGGCTCTGTGGGCGTTCTGTGTGAGCAGGGCAAGGACAGCAGCCTTATCAAAATCGTCCCCCAGCTTCCGGGCAGTAATGGGCTTGGTTCTGTCCGGCGAAAGATAGGACAGCCGCCCCCGGCTCTCCTTGACGGTCACGCCCTCCCGCAAAAGCAGGGAAGAAAACTCGTCAAAGCTGGAAGCGTGGGAAAGAGCCTGCCGGATTGTCCGGCGCAGTTTTTCCTTGTCTGTTTCAAACTTGGTGGCTTTCGGTGGCTGTCCCCCGGCGGCAAGGGCGGCGTTCTCTTTATCAAGGGCAAGCTGCCCCTTTTTCTGCGCCCGGTATTCCCGGTCTGTTATGCGGTTCTTACTGCCGTTTAGGAGGTCGATTTGGTAAAGCCCCTCCCGGTGGCACATTTCCATGACCTCGGCTTTGAAATGGCGCAGGGCGGTGTCCGTACAGCGGTGCTTGCAGCCCTCCCTTGTGTCGGCTGGTCGCTCCATGTAGGGCAGGAACGGCACTTCCTCTATCCGCAGGGAATTGATAACGATATGCACATGAATGTTTCCGCTGCCGTTATGCCCGTCCGGGTGGGTGCAGACAAGGGCTTGGTGTCCGGGGAAGTGTTCCCGGCAAAATTCCTCGCCCAACGCCTGTGCCCGGTCGGGTGTCAATCCGTTGTCTGTGCCGTCCCTTGGGTCAAAGGAAATGATATAGTGGTGGCTCTTTACGTCCTCCCGTTTTTGGTTTTTCCCGTAGCGGAGATTTGCCCGCATACAGGCAACAGCAAAATCCTCGCCCCCGCAGTTGAGGGAAGAAATGCGGTAGTCCTCCCTCGGTATCAGCCGCCCGGTTTCATCAAGGACGGGCTTCATGGTAAACTCGTCATGCTGGAACAGCAGATACTTTTCGGCTGCCCCGTAGTCTGCATTTTTAGAGCTGAAATGTTTGAGTATCGCCAACCACTCCACCTACTTTCTGCAAGACTTCATACTTGAGGGCTGCCAGTTCCGCCGCCGTCCCCCTTAGTTCCTTTGCAAGCTGGGGATAGGGTGCGCCGTATTCGTTTAAGCAGCGGGCAATCTGATTTAAGTTGCCGCCGATTTTCCCGTACTCCGCAGCCAGCTTCCCGACAGCTAAAAGCAGTTCATCATTGACCGCCGATACATGGATAACGGGGCGTATGGCTGCCCGCCGGATTGCCTGCCGCAAAAACTCCGACTGGCTGATACCATAGGGGGCAAGACGCTTTGTGAAGTCGGCGTATTCTTCATCAGACAGCCGGGTCTTAATAACATGGCTGCGGTGGGGTGTGTTGTATCTCTTTCGCATGGTGCAAGACCTCCTTTCTGTTGCCGCATGAGGGCGGCGGTAATGGGCAGCATACGCCGCATAAGCAGGGTTTGGGGAAGGCACTCCCCAACAAGTTTCCCGCAGGGGCAAAAGGAGCGGTAAGCGAATTTTGGTACTGTGGTAGAAACTTGCTCTAAGAAACTGCCGCTTTCCGCTGTGTCCGGCTGGGTTCAATCTCCTTAGTGCCACAAGCGGGAATTGTGCCAACTTCTGACGGCTCATTCTTTCCCGACAATAAGGCGTTTTGAAAGCTGTGTTCTGCCCGCTGTTTGATAGAAAACGGGAAATTTCCCCCTGCTCACTTATCAGTACCGACACTTTCTCGATTTGCCAAAAATGGGCGCAAAAAAAGCAGCAAATCTTTTTCAGACTTACTGCTTCATATGCCGCTGTGGGGCGGCGGGATATTCAGTTTTTATAATGGTTCAGTATGTTAAACTGGAAGTTGCCTTTTTCAAAATTCAATAAAAGCGTCATTATCATAAAAATAAAGAAACGCCTCAAATAACTGTTCAATACTACAATCTTCCACTTGTTGCCTTGCATTATCGACAACCTGCTGAATATCCTGAATCCCTATACTTAAAGGCAACCCCATTTCTTTCGCAATTTTGGGAACTTCATCATCTTCTGATTCAACATCATCTGGATCACAAATGACAACCTGTGTTTCTAATTCCCATACCAATGTGTCTGGTAAGAATAGAGAGTCAGACCAAAGAAGATTAGGGGCATTTATTAAAACATCTTTTATGATTGTTACTTGCATATTCTCCATAATCTATATCTCCTAAAATTCCCGATTGATTGAGATGATTTTATCATATCATCAATTCAAACTCAACGGTCAAACCGAAACTTAAACAGACTTTCAATCAGTTTTGTTTTGATGTAGTCCTCCATATCAGAGTTATAGTAACCATTCATTTTTGAGAAGTAACGGATATATCCGGCGTAACGGTCAAGGACGGCTTGTACCGCTTCCGGGTCGCCCTCATGTGCCTTTACAATCGTGTCATAGGGGAGAAGTCGGTCACTCATGGGACAACACCTCCATTTCCTCTTTCAACTGCTTCAATGCAAGCTGGATATGCCGTCCGATTGTACTGCGTGCCCAGCCGTTTTGTTCCCCGATTTTTTTCTGCGTCATATGTTGGAAATAATACAAAAAGATTTCCTCCTGCGTCTGTTCCGGCAATCGGGTAAGAGCCGTAGCAAGGGCGCAGTTATCCAGTAATACCGTCTGCCCCCGGACAGAAAACAAATAGGGTTCTCCATAATCCGGCACTGAACAATATTCGTCTGTGGTACTGAACGGGACAAATTTTTCTTCGGTCAAGTATTCAAAGGAGATTTCCCGTTTCCACCTCGTTGCCAGCATACGGGCAGCACTAAAGGACGCATGGCGAATAACAATCCGGCAATACGCATTATGGGCGTAGCGGATATGTTCTTGATAGGTTTCATATTCAGTCATGGAAAATCCCCCTTTCTTCGATTATGGAAAAGGGCGGCAGCACTTTTTGCTGTCGCCCCTTGATTACCCACCAGCAAGGACAGACGGGGCTGTCAACGGTGGGCGCAGCCCATTCACTTGCCGTTGACTGGCTCGGCTGGGTTTGCTAATTATATTTATAGTGTTTCATACGAAACTAACTTAGTAAGTGGAATCCTTAGTTGTTCATGTCTTTCTGAATCCGCAGCTTTTTCATTTCCATAGCCGATTACTAAGATATTGATTGGCTCCAAATTATCGGGCAAATCAAATTCTTTTCGGATAATATCAGGATTAAAGTAGCATACCCATACTGTACCTAGCCCTAATTCGGTTGCTTCTAACATCATGTGGTCTGTCAAGATGGACGCATCAATATCTCCAGTTTGTTTTTTGTCAAATGGACGAACCCATGCCTTGTTATGGTCTGCACATACAATAATGGCAAGAGGAGCACCATAAATATTTGCTCCCTTACTAATTTTTTCTAACCCTTCTTTACTTTCTACTGCGATTAAATGTACCGGCTGTAAATTTGCTGCTGTAGGTGCAACATGAGCAGCTTGTAAAATTTTATCAAGTTTTTCTTTTCCCACTTTTTTGTCGCTATAACTGCGTACAGAATACCGTTTTTTTGCAATCTCAATAAAATTCATCATAGTCAATCCTTTCTTTGTGCTGTATAATTTAATGGACGATTCAAACGTCATACTAATTTTAACATGGTGCAAAAGAATAACAAGATTGCACTTTTAAGGTAGATACTTCCCTCAAAGAAAGTACCTCAAAAGGAGTGAATTTATAAAATGAATTATCAAAAAAATCAATTTAGCTGTCCGGTGGAAGCTACTCTTTTTCTGATTGGTGGAAAATATAAACCTCTAATTCTTTGGCATTTGATAGAAAAACCTCTGCACTACATGGAATTACAACGCTTGATTCCAAAGGCAACGCCGAAAATGCTTTCTCAACAACTTCGTGATTTAGAAGAATGTGGCATGATTCATAGAGAAGTCATTCCAGAAAAGCCGCCTAAAACGCTTTATTCGCTTACTGCTTTCGGAAAGAGTATCATTCCCGTATTAGAGTCTATGTGTAATTGGGGAACAAGTTTTCTTGAAGGATTAGATATTACGCCTCCTTGTTGCTCTAAATTGTAAACAATTTTTTCTCGGAATAGCGGGCTACTGTCTATCAAATTTTTGTGTGTTACTTTACCGCACATGAGCATTGCTGCCGGGGTTATCCTGTCCATAGCCCTCCAACAGGTTGATGCCGCCCCAGACACACAGGGCACCGCCCAGACCGACCACGATGGTCTGCAAAGTATCGACTGCGCTGTTGAAAAATTCCATAAGGTCCTCACTTTCTGCCGCTTGTTCTGCGGCACTCAAAAATAAAATTATTCGGCTGCATTTTCATCCGACAGGTCGATTTCGTACAGGTCAAAACTTTCGTCCTGTGCGACTACCTGCTGCCGTTTCCGGCGCAGGGTGGATAAGAACCTGTCCACATCAAAGATGTTTTTCTTGTCCGCGTCCGCAAGGTACTTGTAGTGCGGGTGCTTGGTAATGTCGAACTTCTCCGAGAAGAACGGCCTCACGCCCCGCAGCTGCAAAATACATTTGCCGCCGTCCATGATTGCGATTTCGTCCTCTGACATCAACGCCTTTCCTAATTTTTGATAGTTCAGTCCGTGGGAGGTTTGAGAACCCCGGTTCTCGCTGGTGTTGAAACTGTCGATAGTCTCTTTCCCCAGCGCATCGGAGATCTCTTTGGCATTCTTGCCCCGCCCACTCAAAAAGAGAACAGAATCGCAGTTGTCCGAAATGATTTCGGCCGCATCCTTGTAGATGGCTTTCAGCTGCGACTGGCTCTGCAAAATGATGGATGCCGAGATTTCCCGGCTGCGGATGGTGGCGATCAGCTTGTCGAAGTTGGGAATCTGCCCGATGTTGGCGAACTCGTCCAGAATCAGCCGTACATGGACAGGCAGCCGGCCACCGTATTTATCATCCGCACGGTCACACAGCAGGTTGATAAGCTGGCTTTGAAGCATGGCAAGAATGAAGTTGAAGGTGGTGTCCGTGTCGCTCATAATCAAAAACAGCACGGTCTTTTCATCCCCGATGGTGTCCAGCTCCATTTCATCGTTCTCCATCAGCTCCCGCACCTCCCGGATGTCAAATGGGGCTAAACGGGCACCACAGCTTATCAGGATGGAGGAACGGGTCTTGCCCGCCGACAGCAAAAACTTTTTGTACTGCCGGACGGCGAAGTGGTCCGGGTCTTTCTGTTCCAGCCGTTCAAACATGAGGTCCACCGGGCTTTGAAACTCCGGGTCGTCCTCGCGGGCTTCACTGGCATTTATCATTTCCAGCAGGGTGGTGAAGTTCATTTCTTCTGCCGGGGCCTCGTACCAGATGTAGCCGATAAGCGCAGTGTAGAACAGCCGTTCCGACTTCACCCAAAAATCTTCTGCTGATTTTTCACCCTCGCCCTTGGTGTTGGCGATAAGGGTATTCACCAGCTTCAGCACATCCTTTTCCGAGTGGATGTAAACAAACGGGTTGTACTTCATGGACTTGGAAAAGTTTATCGTGTTCAGGATTTTCACCCGGTAGCCTGCCCGCTGGAACATTTGGCCTGTTTCCAGAACCAGTGTACCTTTTGGGTCTGTGACCACGAATGATGTAGGATAGTCGGAAGTGGGAAAACATTGCATGAGGTTGGGCTTCACATAGAAGCGGGTCTTGCCGCTGCCGGAGCCGCCGATCACCAGCACATTCTTGTTCCGGGCCGTCTTGGGGTCTTTGGGCCGCCCGGTCATGGTCAGGCGTTCGGTCTGGGTCAGCAGGATGTTGTTTTCAAACTTGGGGTCGATGTAGGGGGCAATGTCTTTGGCGGTGCCCCATCGGGCAGAACCGTATTCCTCGCCCTTGCGGTACTTCTTGGCATTCTTGCCTTTGCTGTACACAATGAGCCGGACAGCCACCGCACCAACAACGCCCACGCACAAATCAAACGGATGCAGGCTGGGCAGCGGGTTTGCAAAGGCAGCAGAGATGCCGTTCGTCAGGTGGAGCAGCTTTGCCGAAGCATCTGCGCCCGCAGCCAGACGGTACGCCTGCCCGCATTTGGCGAACAGGTACACGAACAGCAGATACGGCAGATTCAGCACCAGCAGCTTTTTCAGTTCAGGCTTCATCGTTCCAGCCCCCTTTGCTTGATTTTTTCCTTCGCACGTTTCGGCTGCTGGGCCGCTTTCTGCTTGGCTGCTGCCAGCACCTTGCGGATAGAGGGCCGCTGCTCCTTGGTGAGCGTTTTGGCCGTGAACTCCCGGAACGCCTGTTCCAGATTGTCCGCATCCTTGGCCTTGAAGATCACGATGTAGTGGGGCGGCTGGGTGGTCTTGTCCTTACGCAAGGTGAAGTCCACGCCGTACTTCTTGGCGCAGGGCTTGAACGCCCCGATGTTCGCCTCCGTGACTTCAATGTTGGTCAGGGATGCACCGTGGGCTTTCAGCTGTTTCAGGCTTTGCTTGCCGTGATGCAGCTTTGGCCCCTTGGCCCGGTGCTGCAAATATTTTTTCAGGGCAGCTTGCAACGCTTGGGCGGTGAGCTTGCCCGTTTTCATGGACAGGGCAATGGTTTTCTGGGTGACTTCTTCCTGCAATATGAATCCCTCCTTGTTGCAGAAAATTCAGAGCGGCAGCTAGGGTGGAACCACCAGCCGCCGCAGGTAAAGGGTTCTCATGGGTGGACGCTCCTTTCGGTCAGGTGTTGGGCGGGCGGCCCCAATCGGGCTGCGCCATATCGTGCGCCACAAGGGACGCATAGTAGCTGTTGATGGTGCTGGGGGCGTTGAACAGCATGGCCCGCAGGTATTGCTTGATGTTGCGGACTTTGGTGGTGTTGTCCCGCAGGCAGTCCATGACGAACTCGATGTGATGGCTGTCCAGCTTCAAGAATTTCGCCTTGACCAACTCTGCCGGGTAATCGTCCCCGGCCACCCGGATGGACTTGCGGGAAGTGCAGACCGTTTCCAGCAGGATGTCCACGATCTCGTCCAGCTGTTCCCGGTCTATCCGGGGATTCTGGGTGAGGGTGTCATACTCGATGTTCTCCAAAATCAGGTCCCGGTAGATTTGATAGGCCGCTTCCTTTCGGCTTCCTGTCCGTTCCGGCGGCGATGCCGCTGTCTCGTCCTCGTCCAAAGGCAAGGGGTTTGGGGAATGGATAGGAAGGGAATCGGTATTTAATCCCTCTTTCTTTTGTTTTTCTGTAATTAGTTTATCTTTATTTAATTGCATTGGATTTTCCAACGTAGGGTTTTCCTGCGTGGGATTCTCCAACGTTGGATTTTCCAATGTAGGTGAAACCGATGCAGGAACGGGCTGCGGCAGCTCGAAGATCACATAGTCTGCACCGCGCAGCCGCCCTTTCTCGTCCCGTTCTCTGGAACGCTGGATGTAGCCTGCCTGTTCCAGTTCCCGGATAGCCTGCCGTATCGCGTCGATGCTTTCCCGGTTGATACGGGCCAGCCCTTGCAGGGTGTAGTCCCAATCTTCCGGCAGGGAGAGCATTTGGGAGAGTAAGCCTTTGGCTTTCAGGGACAAGGCCCGGTTCCGCAGGTGGTGGTTTGACATGACCGTGTAGCCGCTGTTCTTTTCTACCCGAAAAACTGCCATTTCACGGATGCCTCCTTTCGTTGCAAACAAAAAAAGCAGCGTCCATTTGCTCCCGGTGATGGGAGAAGTGAACGCTGCGCGTACTTGATAATTTTTAGGTTGTGTGGTATATAAAAGGCAACTATATTTCAAACACGGCTGCCCATCGGGGTGCAATACAAGCAAGTTGCTATCCGATGACCTTAAAAACGAATTGTACTACGATGGTTTTTGAAAAGTTCTGTATCACTACTCGCACCAAACAATGAAAATCCGAACCTTTTCTCGATAGGAGAAGGGTTCGGATT
>OJOJ01000461.1_pt1 | contig 12840 bp, 11 predicted proteins | sample 1598041 | NCBI WGS metagenome assembly OJOJ01 (sample SAMN01915218, study PRJEB22387) | human gut metagenome | isolation source: stool | host: Homo sapiens | place: USA
CTCTTCGGGCAGGTAGCCGTGCAGGTGTTGCGCTTCGTGCAAAATATTGATTAGTTCGCCCGGGTTGTTTCCGTGCTTGTCGCAAATCGTTCGGACTTGTTCTGCCACATCGCAGGCTAGTTTTATATCTGACATAATACTCTTCGTTTAAAGTTAATCCATAGATTTGTTGAAATAGTGCGTGTGCAATAGCGTTTCCGATATCTCGCCCAGTGGTTTGCCGAGATATTCTTCGTACAAGGTCTTGATGTACGGATTCTCGTGCGATTTGCGCAAAGGCTTGTTGGCGTCTTCGCGGTAGAGTGCGTTGGCGCGTGCATACAATATTTCCGAGTTGCCGTGATGCAACGGCTGTCCGCCTCCTCCGATGCAACCTCCGGGGCAAGCCATAATTTCGATTACATGATATTCGTTGTGCCCGTTCCGTATGTCTTCCAATAGATGGCGGGCGTTGCCTAGTCCGTGTGCGATGCCTACTTTTAATTCAAATCCGTTTAGGTTGATGGTAGCACGCCGGACACCGTTAAGTCCGCGTACTTGTTCGAAGTTTACATTTTTCAGAGATTCTCCGGTATAGATTTCATAAACAGAACGGAGGGCGGCTTCCATTACACCCGACAAATGCAAAAAGCTGGCCATCTATCAAACTGTAAAAACATTTCATCCGCTAGACTGTAAAAACATTGCACCTGGCAGGCAGAAAAAACAGCCGGCGCATTTTACGCCGGCTGTCCGTACATTTTCCTTTTCAAAGTTTTATTTTTCTGCAGGCTTCTTTTCCTTCTGCGCTGTGGCTGTCTGCACTGCTGCCATGCCAAGTTCCGAAACGATCCTCTGTTCCCGATCCGGGTTCACCCCCTAAGATCAGCGCTTTACATTGAAAGCTGCCATGCCCGGATATACCGCAGCATCGCCCAGTTCCTCCTCAATACGCAGAAGCTGATTGTACTTTGCCACACGCTCGGTTCTGCTCGGTGCGCCGGTCTTGATCTGGCAGGTGTTTAATGCCACCGCAAGATCTGCAATCGTCGTGTCCTCCGTCTCGCCGGAACGGTGAGAGGAAATTGCCGTATAACCGGCCTTATGTGCCATCTTGATCGCCTCAAGTGTTTCTGACACAGAACCGATCTGATTTAATTTAATCAAGATTGCATTTCCGCAGCCGCTGTCAATTCCCTTCTTTAAGCGCTCGGTGTTGGTTACGAACAGATCGTCGCCGACAAGCTGTACCTTATCGCCAAGCTCCCTGGTCAGCTTCTGCCAGCCTTCCCAATCTTCCTCATCCAGCGCATCTTCGATGGAAATAATCGGGTATTTTTCCACAAGTTTCTTCCAGTGCTCAATCAACTCCTCTGAAGTGAACTTTGCACCCGCCTTCGGCAGTATGTACTCACCTTTCTTTGTGCCTTTCCACTCGGAGGACGCTGCGTCCATGGCAATCATGAAATCTTTGCCCGGCTCATAACCCGCATTTTTCACTGCCTGTAAAATGTACTCGATCGCTTCCTCATCGCTGGCGAGATCCGGTGCAAAACCACCCTCATCGCCGACGGAAGTTGCAAGTCCTTTGCTCTTTAACAGGGCTGCCAGTGCATGAAATACCTCTGCACACCAGCGGAGCGCCTCCTTAAAGCTTCCCGCACCGACCGGCATAATCATAAACTCCTGCACGTCCACGGGGTTGGCTGCATGTGCGCCGCCGTTTAAGATGTTCATCATCGGAACCGGAAGTCTGTTTCCGGAAATTCCGCCAAGGAAACGGTACAGCGGGATATCCAGCGCGATCGCCGCCGCTCTTGCCGCCGCAATCGATACGGCAAGGATGGCATTTGCGCCAAGCTTTGACTTGTCCTTGGTTCCGTCCGCTGCAATCATTGCCGCATCCAGCGCGTAAATATCGCTTGCGTCCATGCCGCAGATCGTATCGTTAATGACTGTATTGATATTCTCCACTGCTTTTGTGACACCCTTTCCAAGGTATCTCGCTTTATCTCCATCACGAAGCTCCAGTGCCTCAAACTCTCCCGTCGAAGCGCCTGACGGTGCCATGCCTCTTCCCACGGTGCCATCCGCAAGTGTAACCTCCGCCTCAACGGTAGGATTGCCTCTGGAATCCAGTATCTCTCTTCCGATTACCTTTTCAATCTCCAAAAAATTCATGCTTCGTTCTCCTTCCATCTGATCATCTGATTCTCAGATCCTTTCAATCATCTGATTCTTTGATCCATCCGGACTCCGGCTCCCGGAAAACACACCGGCCGGCGTTCGTTACATAGGATGGAACGCGTCCCGGTGCAGCTGTTTTCCGGCAGGAAACAGATTCAGCAGCTCCGCCCCTGTAAGAAGTCCTAAAATGATTTACACTGTAGTTAGTCGCAACTAACTGTCGTCATTATAACGATTCTAAAAGAAGATTGCAACCCCGGATGATGATACTTTTTCTCATTGCAGATTTTCTGCCGGATAAGTCCATCCCTTTCTTACTGCACCGCTGCTCCGTGTCCTCTTCATCTGACGAGTATTTTCGGAAAATACTTCAAGCTTTGCCAGCGATCCGACCAGCGACATCGAAAGCATCACCGCAAGCGCCGCCTGCGCCCCGGTAATGCTGACGCGATCCGCCAGATACAGGCTGACCGGAAGCGTACCGAGCAGTGTGGATGGGAACAGGGCAAATGCAAGCTTCAGAGCTCCCGCCTCCACATAGGCGTAGGCGTCCTCATCCGCCACATACTGCATCCTTCGCTCTCCATCAGACACTGCATCTGCTCCTCATTCCGGTAAGTCTCCATCGTCCCTCTCCTTTTTCCTGTGTACGGCATGACTGCCCTCCTCGTCAGAACAGGAATGCCATAACAAACAGCAACTCATAAAATACGCCCTGCCCGGGATTCCTCATAAATAAAGCTCCAGTTTCACACCTTCGCACCTATTCATCAAACGGAATACCCCAGACAGGGCGCTCTATCCAGACATCCTTTTTCTTACTTTTCGCGGCGGAATGCGGAAAAAAGTCCCTTCTTTTCGTAAGGTTCTCTCGTCACAGTTTCCACCTCATAGCCGGTCTTGTCAATGACTTCCTTTAACTTTGCATCATCGATGTCCTGTTCGGTCAGAATGACAGTCTCCCCTTTTGCATGGGAAGAGGTTACCTTCTTCACCGGAAACGCAGCTCTCACTGCCTCATTCACATGTGCCTCGCACATTCCGCACTGCATGCCATCCACTTTTACCACAATTTTTTCCATTGCTGTTCTTCCTCCGTATTACTTCTGTCTGCATATATCCTCTATCAGCTCCACCCATTCCTTCGGATGTACTGCAAGAAGCTCCTCATGCTGCATGTCCAGTTCATGCAGTACCGGGTGCGCAAAATGCCTGTGATAACGCGCCCGGTATTTTTCTCCCATCTTTAAGGCATATAAAATGTGGATCTCGGCGCCCGCCGGATCGATCGCATCCGGCAGCGGCGTAATCAGATCCGAATAAAACTGATTGCGCAGGCTCTCCTTTGTGATAAAGGAGAGATCCACACCGGCGCCGCGCATCATGCCGATAAACGCATCCACATATCCGTCTCCCGCCTTGCGCCACTTCTCCAGCTTACGGTTTAAAAACGGAAGCCGAAATCTGCCGGTCGTAAGAAACGGATAAATCATCGGCAGCATCAGGGCTGTCATCAGCTTCGCCGGCAGTTTTGCAGACTGATCCAGATCCGAACCGCCGAGAATGCCATAATCCATATGAATCACTCCGCGTGCTGCCATAAGTCCAACGAATGACCCGCCGAGTGAGCAGCCGTACGCCGCACAGATTTTCCCGTCATAGTGTTCCTTAATATATTCCTCGATCTTCGCCGTCTCCTCGATCATCGTGGGAAACTGCGTCTGTTCCGTCTCGTCAAACCCGTCGTAAGAGACGCACGCCACCCGGAATGTCTCCGCCAGCGGCTCGATCACCTTTCCAAAATTGCTGCGCCAGTAACAGCCGGTTCCCGGCAAAAGCATAAGAACTGGCTTTCCCTGCTCTCCAACTTCATATACTTTCATCTGTTCCCACTCCTGTCTCTATGGTATATTTTCTCAAATCTTTTCTATCGTTTTCATACCAGACAGACATAAAGCCATCCGCCCGGTCTGTAAAAGTATCAGCCCAGCGCCACATCGAGCATCATCATGACGCTGAATCCCACTGCAAAGAATATCGTACCGACATCCGAGTGCTCTCCCTGCGACATCTCCGGAATCAGTTCCTCCACGGCCACATAGAGCATTGCTCCCGCCGCAAAACTGAGCAGATACGGCAGTGCCGGGACAATCAGTCCCGCCGCCAGAATCGTGAGGATCGCCCCGATCGGCTCCACAATCCCCGAGAGCACGCCTCCTAAGAATGCCTTCGGCTTTCCGGTTCCCTCCGCCCGAAGCGGCATGGAAATAATCGCCCCCTCCGGGAAATTCTGAATTGCGATTCCAAGTGACAGCGCCATCGCGGCCGCCGCGGAAATCTGGGTGTTGCCCGCCAGATACCCCGCATACACGACGCCGACCGCCATGCCTTCCGGGATATTATGTAGTGTGACGGCAAGCACAAGCATCGTCGTGCGCTTCAGCTGGCTCCTCGGTCCCTCCGCCCTCTGGCTGTTACGGTGCAGATGCGGAATAATATGGTCGAGCAGAAGAAGAAACAGGATCCCACACCAGAACCCTGCGACTGCCGGCACAAACGCCAGCTTTCCCATATCACTGACCTGCTCCATCGCCGGAATCAAAAGACTCCAGATCGACGCTGCCACCATCACGCCTGCGGCAAATCCCGTCAGCATGCGCTGCAGGCGGTCTCCCATCTCCTTTTTCATAAAAAACACACACGCCGCACCGAACGATGTTCCAAGAAACGGTATCAATATTCCGTAAAATACACTCCAGTTCATTTGCAAGCCTCCTTTTCAGTTAGCTTTTACTAACCTTATTTTATCAATCACTTCCTATTTGTCAAGCCTCCCGCCGGTTCCGGCGCAAAATGTGCGGCAAAAAAAAATTTCCATGATACAAAAACGGACACTGAATCTTCTTCAGTGTCCTCCCATCACTTCTAACCTGCACATTCCTGGTACAGCGTCTTTTGTCCGGTCCCGCCGAAGATATCCATAATATCCGCCATTCCCACTCCGTAGGAAAGCAGCAGTACCAGATTTTCTTTCGCGTACTCAAACCGCTGGAATAGCTGCTGCTTCTGTTCCAGGTTCTCATATACCTTCCAGTACCCGGTGCAGAGATAATCTCTTCCCTGATGCTCGATAAACCCTCTCACATCCTCCACCGGATAGCCTAAAAGCAGTCCCATCTCATGAGGGAAATCCCTGCGCTCCTGCATGTATCTGCGGTAACGCATCCGGAAAACAGGAAGCACCGCCTCCAAGGAAGTATCCTGATACCCCAGTTTATGCAGCATCCCCACAACTGGTTCCTGTTCCATGTATTTTTTCAGGCTTTCTCTTCGGTATAAGAGCACAGCCGCTTTTCTGCCGGTTGAAAAAAGCACATACATGGATATTCCGGTATCCCGGATCAGCTCCCGGACCTGACATACTCCCTCACACGGAATATTGAACAGATTCGACGGCTTTAAGCCTGCGATTAACGGCGCACACTGCAGTGCAAGCTGCAATTCCACATCTTTTGGTTCCATCTGCTGCAAAATCTCCCATGTCTCACGACTCATGCCGATCCCTCCTGTGTTATACGATCTTTCTAGTTAGTCTTATCTAACTATCTGTATCATATACGACAGCGGGCATCTTGTCAAGAATCAAAAGAATTGTCGCAATAAGCATAGACTGCTTTTGAGTGATAAGTAATATTATTAGAAACACACTTGGAGATTTCATGTGGAAATGCAGGTGGAATATTCGTCTGGAAATGCTGTAAAATCAAAGTAAATATTTCGATCAACAGAACCTTTTATGACAACATCTCTTTCACACAAGTACTTCGATAATCACTTGGTGATATTTTATATCTTTCTTTAAATACTCGGTTAAACGTTCTCTGACTTTCAAATCCACTATCCAGACAAATATTTGTAATAGAATCACTCGTATTTTCCAAACGATGGCATGCATAGTTCAGCCTTGCATCGTTAAGATATTGATTAAAGTTTCTATGGAATGTCTTGGAAAAGAGTCTGGATAAAACATATTTGCTCACGCCCAGGTCTTTTGCCATCTCTTCCAACGAAAACTTCTTCTTGAAATTTGCTGATATATAGGAAACTGTCTGGTAAATAAGATCGTTGCTCCCCACACTGCTCTTTTCTACCAAGTTTAATTTTCCTATGCAGCGTGCCAACACAATTTGAAGATATGCCTGTGCAACAGTAATATCCGACTGTTCTGTCTCTAAAATTGCATTTATAACCCTATATACCTCCGGTTCAACCTTTTCCGCTTTGATGATTGGGTATTCAGGAGCCATGGATTGCATGATATCTGCAAATTTGGCTATCGTAAATGGCGATGCAATCAGATAAGTCGCTTTATTTACACCGGGTGTCAGTACCTGATAGTGATGAATAACATCTGGAAATACAAAGCCTATATCTCCTTTTTCCATATGGTATAGTTCCTGTCCGACACCAAGTTCTAATGATCCACTTGTTACACAAACGATCTCCAGTGCATTATGAAGATGTGGTTCAATATGTTTTGACTTCCTATTTATTGCTATGATCTCCTCTTTTGTGTCAACATATTTTAACTGCATGAAATACTCCCCTTTGCAACATTTGTCTATATCTTCTTTCGATTTGGCAAGCAATCCTTTTACACCTATCTTATAATCAACTTGTAAATAAGGAAAGGAGGAATTGCAAATGAGCAACCTAAAAAAATATCTGAATGACCTTTTAGTATTCTACACTGAATATTTTGAGCATCCTTACCATGTATAAATACTAAAAGGACTATTTTGTGAAAACTGAATATTTTCTTAAGGCCATTTCACAAAAATGAAGTGGTCCTTTTTTATTTTCAAAATACAGTTCTATCACTTTATATATAGAAAAAAGCACTGTCTCATCGAGCAACGACCAGACAACGCTTTCTCCTGTCAATTCTAATTTATGTCTAATGCATCTGTTACTTCATCTGCAGCAATTCCTTTTTCTGCTTTCAATTTTTTATTTGCATCTTCTACATTCATTCTTGAAAGTACAAACATAATCAATACATCAAAGATTAATGGAAGCCAAAGATACATGAACTGCATCATATCAAGTGCAGACTGTGGCTGAGTTGCATTTGTTCCGACATATCCACTGAACTCAAGCATCCATCCAACAACAGCGGTTCCAATACCTCCACCGATTTTTACACCAAGAGAAGTACAAGAGTACATCGTTCCGTCAATTCTCTTTCCCTGCGTAAGATAAGTGTATTCAGAGCAAGATGCGATAACTGCATTCATATCTCCCTGCCATGGTCCCTGACCTAAGGCTGCAAGAGCTGTAAATGCCATCATCAGCGGAACACTGCCCATATATCCGGCAACAACAACAAGTGCTCTACCGATGACTGCTAAGACGTAACCTCTTAAGTTCAGTTTATACATACCTTTCCACTTACCAACTAATGTCGGTGTGAAAATCAGGGCAATGATCAGTGGAATATTTACTGCCCATGCAAATTGTCCAAACAAATTCTTATTTTTCAGTACCCATGTCATGTAATAAATGCCAGCTCCAATCATGGCACCATATAACTGCTGTAAAATATATGTTCCACAAATCATCATGTAATATTTGTTTTTGACAAGAAGCTTGAATGCCTGTACCATTCCATACTTTTCATTATCATTCTTTACTTCTCCTTCATTAAGTTCTTCCTCCGGAAGTTCCTTAACAGAAAGTGCTGAAATCGTATTTACGACCAGACCAATGATTGCATAGATAATAGCAACCGTTCTCCATGCCGCAGCATCTCCACCACATTTATCTACAAATCCAACTGTAATCGCCTGAATCAGAAGACTTGTTGAAAATGCAAAAATAAAACGGTAAGATCCCATCTGTACACGCTCTTTGCTGTTCTTTGTAATCAGTGACGTAAGTGCTGAATAAGCAATATTGTTTGCTGTATAAAACACACCATTTAACAGTGTATAAGAAATAAAGAACCATGCATATTTAGCCGTTGTTCCCAAACTCACCGGTACTGCAAAGCAGCAGACAAGCGTAATTGCACAACCAATATATCCGTATAGCATCCAGGGTTTCGCTTTTCCCATTTTACTGTGTGTTTTGTCAATCATTGATCCAAAAAATATATCCGTAAAACCATCAAATAGTTTTGATACGGCAATCAGGGTACCCACGACACCTGCAGCAAGTCCTACCGAGTCCGTCAGATAGACCATCATAAAAGATGTCAGGAACGCATAGACTACATTACCTGCAATATCACCTGATCCATATCCAATTTTGTTATACCATTTCAAATACTTTTTTTCTTCCATCGAATTTCTTTGCTCCTCATCTTCATCGCACTTAGAATTTCAAGATGTCTAACAGAGTATGATGTCTAATTCTAGTTTTTTCTCTGTTTTTGTCTGATTGCTCTGTATATCCGGACTTTACATTACAATCAGACTCTCTTTCCTTGTTTACGGGTTACATGAAACTTTATTATCCCTTTACATACGGTATCAGTGTAAACTGGAACCGGAATAATACATCATCAAATCGGTACTGCTCCAATACAACTGGACCACAACTATTAGAACCAATGCCATTTAATGCGTAGTCAACACAGAATACTACACTATCTGATTCTATTAATTCATAATTATGCGTTTTCTTCTCAAGTTCTTCCTGTGTATAATAAGAAGCATTGAATGAGAAGGCATTTTCCGCGGATGCCACAATTCCATATCGGCTGTTGTTAAGCTCTACATATTCACAATCATAATGGCTTCCATTTTCCTGTGGACGGATATAGTCCTCATGTAAATCCCCTACATCTGCCCGGTACAAACCGTGGCTCGCAGCCTGATGTTTATCACAATAACTTTCCTGTGGTCCCATTCCAAAGTATCTTACAGCTGAAAGTTTTTTATCCAGGAACATCCTCACACCAAATCTCGGAAGATCCGGGAATTCATCGTCTTTTGTTACTGCAATATCTGCATCAATCTTTCCAGCAGCTTCTATTTTCCATGTAATCGTCACATCAAGAATCTTCTGTACTGTCTCTGCCACAACGGAAGCATGGCTTGTAATCTTCACACCATGTTTTCCCTGCACAACCTCTGTCGTATAGGCTCTTGTGTAAGCCTTATCATAGTGGGCTTTCTTCCATTCAGACTTGATGTACATATCGTTATCTGTTGGAGCTCTCCAAATATTTAATTCCATCGGATGGTTCAAGTATTCCCGCCCTGCGAATTTCATCTCTGTAAAGAGTGCAGTACGTTTGTCTATGGTATAAGCAAATTCACGCCCCTTGATATGAATCTGTGTATCATTTTCATTTACCTGTAATTCAGAGTCCACTACTGTTTTTGGTGTCCATTTCTCTGCAAGTTTACATTTTGTATCCTCTTTACTTACCTCAATTTCATCAAATCCAAGAATATGGTCTTCATCCAACAGTGGCAATTCTTTTTTCAGATGGTAAATAAGTTTTAAATAACATTTCCCATTCTCTGGAACATTGATCTTCAGGTTTGTTTTTCCTTCCCCGTGTGGTGCCACAGAAAACTCCGGAAGTATGCCTTTGCTGATCACAAGACCATCCTGTGTCAGTTCATAACTGATCTTCACATAATCTTTCAGGTCATCAAAATCCATGTAGTTGTGAAGCACCAGCTCTCCACTTTCTTTATCATAGGAAACAACTCTTACAGGGCGGTATACATTCTTGTATTCCAACAGTCCTGTGTGTACAGTTCTGTCCGGATATACTAATCCATCCACACAGAAGTTGCCATCATGAATTTCTTCGCCATGGTCGCCCCCATAAGCATAGATTGTCTTTCCATTCTCAGCAGTTCCATGAGCAATCGCATGGTCACACCATTCCCAGACAAAGCCGCCGCACATTTTATCATTATCCTGAATCATCTGGAAGTAATCTTCAAAATCTCCAGGTCCGTTTCCCATGCTGTGACAGTACTCTACCAAAAGGAAGGGTTTGCTTCCATCTTTATCCAGATATTCCTGAATTTCGGAAAGTGCCGGGTACATCCGGCTGTACACATCCAGATTGCTGTAATCATATGTTTCATCATAATTACGGTATCTTGCACTCTCATATTGTGTGATACGGTCTGGATCAAAATTCTTTGTCCATTCCAGTGCTTTTTCAAAGTTGCAGCCATAAGCACTCTCATTTCCCATTGACCACATAACAATACAGAAACGGTTTTTGTCACGTTCCACCATGAGTTTTACACGATCAACGATTGCCTCTTCCCATACCGGATCATCTGCAATCTTCTCATTCCATCGTTTGAACCGATTGTAATCGGTGTCTTCTTTTCTGTAGATCATAAATGGACCATGAGCTTCAATATCTGCTTCATCTATCACCATGAATCCATACTTGTCACACATTTCATAGAAAAATGGTGCGTTCGGATAGTGGCTGGAACGGATCGCATTAAAATTATGCTGCTTCATTAACGTAAGATCGGTTGTAATCTGTTCCAGACTGATTGTAAATCCAGTAACCGGATCGGAATCATGTCGATTGACACCACGGAATTTAATCTTCTGTCCATTTAAATAAATAACCTGGTCTTTAATCTCTATCTTTCTTAATGCAATGTGATCCACAATTACTTCATTTTCTGTTTCAAGAATCAGTTTATACAGATATGGATTTTCTGTATTCCAAAGTTCCGGACTTGCGATTTCTAATACAGCTGTTCCTTCTTCAGCAATACTTCCTAGTGCTACAACTGCTCCGTTTCTATCTTCAATCGAAATTTTTACATTTGTTGGAGAGTAGAATTTCACATCAAGTTCTACCTTTGCAAGTATATCCTCAATCTTTGATTTTATATGATAATCGCTGATTGCCCGCTCTGGACGTTTCAAAATGTACACATCCCGGAAAATACCACTCATACGGAATTTGTCCTGATCTTCCAAATAGGAACCATCACACCACTTCATTACCAACACTGCCACCGTATTCGTTCCATCCTGAAGTACATCGGTAACATCAAACTCACTGATCATATGCGAAACCTGGCTGTATCCTATGTAAGAGCCATTGATCCATACGTAAAAGCAACTGTCTACTCCTTCAAAGTTCAAAAAAGATTTTGGCGCTTTCTCATCTCTACTGTACTCAAAAGTATGTACATAGGCTCCACACGGAATGTCCTGTGGCACATATGGTGGATCAAACGGAAATGGATACCGGATGTTTGTATACTGGTGTGTATCATATCCAGCCATCTGCCATACACTTGGAACCTGAATCTCATCAAAATTTTCTGTATCATAATTCTTCTCAAAGAAAGAATCCTGAATGTCATAGATGCTGTTAAAATACTGGAATTTCCAAGTTCCATTCAATAACTGCATACGATCTGACTCTTCTCTGTGTTCCACCAAGTTATCCATTCTTCTGGATGCCGGAATATAATAGGCTCTGGCTGGCATTGTGTTTTCGTGCAGTACGCTTAGATTTTCATAATAACGTGGTACGATCATAAATAGCTCTCCTCCAATACATATACTTTTTTGTTCTTTGTTTTCCTAAAGCAAACCTTATACTTTACTTTTTGTTTACGTTCCTTAGTTATGCTATATATAGCTTATCCTAATTCGCAAAATATGTCTATGAATTGGATTAGACAAAATATGCACTAAATGATACAATGATAAAAAGTACGAAAAGAGGTGCTGTCCTATGTATTTGAACACCGGTTATTTGAACCACTCACATATGGATTTCAAAGACAAAAGTCGTCCGCTGATTGTAGGTAGCTGTGGTACTTACCGTCTTTCCAGACATCCCAAACTTCCTACCTACCGTCCAAGGGGTCGTCTGGATTATCAGATTATATATATCACTGCTGGTTGTGGGCATTTTCATTTTGATAATGTAAATAATGAAACGATTGTTCCAGCCGGCAACATTGTACTGTACAGACCGAAAGAACTCCAAAAATATGAATATTACGGAGAAGATAAGACAGAAGTATACTGGATTCACTTCACAGGAAGCAATGTGAAAAATATCTTACGTCAATATGGGTTTCCGGATAAAGAACGTGTCTTTCAAGTGGGTACATCTAATGAATATGAACAAATTTTCAAACGTATCATTATCGAGCTCCAACGCTGTCAAGACAATTATGAGGAAATGCTTGTCCTTTTGCTACGTCATCTTCTGATCAGTTTCCACCGGGAACTGACAAGAGAGCACATATTAAAAAATGAATATCTTGATCATGAGATGGATAATGCTGTTACCTTTTTCAGTGAAAACTACAATCAAAATATCAATATTGATGATTATGCTGCCTCACGAGGCATGAGTGTCAGCTGGTTTATCCGAAATTTCAAAAAATATACCGGTTCTACACCAATGCAATTCATTGTGGGAATCCGTATCAACAATGCTCAGATGTTACTTGAAACAACAACTTATTCCATCAATGAAATTTCTAAGATTGTCGGATATGATAACCAGCTTTATTTCAGTCGGCTTTTTCACAAGTTGAAAGGATATTCGCCGAGAGAATACCGAAAGCTGAGAAACAAATTCTGAAATCCCACGATGTGGTCTTCTTTCTGATAATATTACTTATCAAAGCAAAGCACGATATG
>OJOJ01000462.1_pt1 | contig 12837 bp, 10 predicted proteins | sample 1598041 | NCBI WGS metagenome assembly OJOJ01 (sample SAMN01915218, study PRJEB22387) | human gut metagenome | isolation source: stool | host: Homo sapiens | place: USA
CAGGGTCAAGGGACAGCGTCCCTTGTGGGGTTTGGGGCAACGCCCCAACTGTTCCACGGGTGACCATTCCAAAGGAAAAAAAACAACAAAGAGCGCAGGCAGCGAAGCGTCCCTGCCAGTAACTTCGCGCTTCCTCAGAAGCGCCCCCCAAGCTGCTCTTTCCAACACCTATGCTGTGTCGCGCCAGATGGGCGCGACCGGATTGCTTGAATTCCGACCATAGCTGGTCTTTTCCGAAAGCAGGGGGTTCGCCTCTGCGGAGGCGACAAAAGGGCAATGGAAACGGACGAAGTCCGCGATCACCCTTTGGAAACCCTCGGTGCACACTCCTGTTAGTTGAGCCTTTTCACGGTAAGGGTTTGCGCAATCGACGCGAAAAAGCATGAATCATTGAATCTGAATTGCCAAATCAAAGAAGGGATAACATGTTCAATCGGGAAACACAGAAAAACTGGATGAAGAGTCAGGTGGCGCATAGCCTTCGCGGGCGGCTGCGGCTCAGAGTAGAAGGGCTGAACTTCTTGAATGACGAGAAGGAAGAAATTGCCCAGATGCTTGCCAACCTGCCGGGTGTGCAGTGCGTGCAGGTGACGCCGATTACCTGCGGCATCCTCCTGCGCTTCGATCCGACCGCGACGGATACGTCGATTCTCTGTGAAGGCGTGGACGTGACGATGGCACGCTATGCCATGAACGCCTACCGCAATCGTCAGGCAGGCAGCAAGCCGGAAGAACCGGAAGTGTCCATGACGACAAAGCAGCTGACAAAGCGGCTGGCGCTCAACGCGGGCGCAGTGGTGCTCGGTCACACGATTCTGCCCGGCAGCCTGCTCGGCGGTGCGATGGCAAGCTTCACGTCGCTGGAAGCGCTGACCAGTCTGGGACTGACGATGCCGATGGCACGGAGCGCAGCGGCGGGTCTGCGCCGCGATATGCGCCCGAACGCCGATTTCCTGACGGTTACGTCGATTGTCGCAAGTCTGCTGCTCGGTACGCCGCATTCCGCCCTGATGATTCTGGCGCTGTCTGACCTCGCGGAACTGATGACGTCCTACACCATCGAGCGCACGCGGTCGTCCATCAAGCAGATGCTGTCGGTGGAAGACGGCGAGGTCTGGAAGGTGCTCTCGGACGGTCGGCTGGAGAAAACGCCGATTGGTAAACTCGAAGCGGGCGACACCATCGAGGTGCACACGGGCGAGAAAATCGCGGTGGATGGCACGGTGGTGTCCGGCAGCGCGGTTGTTGACCAGAGCGCCATCACGGGCGAATTCGTCCCGGCGGAAAAGCGCAAGGACGCGGAGGTGTTCGCGGGCACGGTCGTCAAGAACGGCAATATGCAGATTCAGGCGCAGCGCGTCGGCGACCAGACGGTTGTCTCGCGCATCGTCGGCATGGTGGAGCAGAGCGAACTCAAGAAAGCGCCCATCCAGCGCTATGCCGATAAGTTCTCCAACTACCTCGTGCCGCTGAACTTCCTGCTGTGCGCGGCGGTTTGGCTCGTGACGCGCAATCCGCAGAAGGCGCTGAAGATGCTTGTTATTGACTATTCCTGCGGCATCAAGCTTTCGACCGCGACGGCGTTCTCTGCCGCGATTAACACGGCGGTCAAGCGCGGCGTGCTGATTAAGGGCGGCGCGTACATCGAGCAGATGAGCAGCGCGAATACTGTTCTGCTGGATAAGACCGGCACGATTACCGAGGGCCGTCCGCGCGTGACGGGCATGACGATGCTGACCGACACGATGGACGAGACGGAAGTGCTTTCGCTGGCGATGGCGGCGGAGGAAACCAGCACGCATCCGCTGGCAAGCGCGATTTTGACCTACGGGCGCGCGCACGGAGCGAAAATTCCACCGCATGGCGAAATTGTGACCGAAGTCTCCCGCGGCAGCCGGACGGAAGTCGGCGGCAAGTGCATCCGCGTCGGCAACCTCAAGTACATGAAGGAAAATGGCGTCCGCGCGGATGTCGCGATTCCCGATGCGAACGGCGCAATTCCGAACTACGTTGGCGTGGGGGACAAGATTGTCGCCGTGCTGTACGCCATGGATAACCCGCGCGCAAACGTCCGCCGCGCCATCAACGCCCTGCGCTACGACGGCGTGGGCGACATTGAGTTGCTGACGGGCGATATGGCGGCACAGGCGCAGGCTGTTGCGGAAATGGTCGGTGTGGACGGCTATCAAGCGCAGCTGCTGCCTGAACAGAAGGCAGAGGCTGTCTTGAAGCTGCAAACGCAGGGCAACGGCGTCGTCATGGTCGGCGACGGCATCAACGATGCGCCCGCGCTGGCGTATGCGGACGTCGGCATCTCGCTGGGCAGCAAGTCCACCGACATTGCCATGGAAACCAGCGACGTGGTTATTAACCGCGATGATCCGATGATGATTCCAGAACTGCGCCGCCTGGCGCGCGCGACAATGCGCATTGTGCAGCAGAACTTCGCAATGGTCATCGGCATCAATACCGTCGGGCTGATTCTCGGCGCGGCAAGCGGCATCTCTGTGCTGGCGAGCGCGCTGATGCACAACATGTCCACCATTCTCGTTGTGGCGAACTCGCTGCGGCTGATGGTGTTTCCGCCGATGGAGGGGTGACGAATGCACAATGACAACATCGGCGCGGTGCATTTGACAGTGCTGAGCGCCCTGCCCGGCAGACTTCGCCTGCAATTGGAAAAGCCGATTGAGGGCGAAGCGATTTTCCTGAGCATTCCGGGGATGCAAAGCTGCCGGTATAATCCGCGCATTCAGACGATGCTGTGCTGCTACGACAAGGCGGTTATTTCTGAAAGTGACCTGCTTGTGCGCATCGGTGCGCTGTACGCCCGCTTGCAGCAGACGGCGGTGCTGCACGTCAAGCACTCGGAGGAAGAAGGCTTCTCGATGGCGCCCAGCGGCTATCTGGCGCTTGGCTGCATTGTCCTTGACGGCATGATGACCCTCGCGGGTTCGACGCTCACACGCTACACGCGCTGGCTGTCCGCCGGGGCGACGCTGACCGCCGTGGTTGAGCACGCCTATCAGGAACTGCACACACGCGGCAGTTTCGACCCGGAAGTGATGTCCGTCGTCTACCTGATTAACGCCATTGGCAAGCCCAACGGCTTTCAGGCGAGTCTGCTGGCGTGGATTGTCACGTTTAGCCGCCACCTGCTGCCGCGCGGCCCGCGGGAACAGGTATATCTGGTTCGGAACGGCGAACACACCACGACGCTCACCCCCGTCGTGGGCAATGAGGACGGCAGCGCCTTTGCTGGAAGCATCTTCCGCCGGAGCGTCGAAGTCTTAGCACATAAAGGGTGACCTAATTCGCTCGTCCGGCTGAAAAGCCTGAACGATAGATACTTGCAAAAAATAAGGAGGACAAACATATGTTGAATCTGAACATGAGCCCGATGGTCAAGGGCATTCTGATTGGTGTGGGCGTGAGCGCGGTTGGTTTCTACGCTTACAAGCACAACGAGGAGAAGGTGGATAACTTCCTGCGCAGCCACGGCGTGAAGGTCAAGACGCCCACTGCGGGCTTTGAGACGATGTCCGTGGAGGACCTGATGCGCACGAAGGAAAGCATCGAAGACCTGATTGCGGAGAAGGAACAGCAGGAGCAGAGCGTGACCGTGGAAGCGGACGCGGCTGTGGCGGCGGAATAACATACCATTCGCATCTTGGAACATTCTCATTTGGAAATAGTATCGCAACAAAAAGCGCGGCGCATGATGGATATGCGTCGCGTTTTTGGGTGGCAAATTATTTTTTTCCGGCAGATAGAAACGTCAAGGCTGGAAAAATAAAACGGACGAAGTCCCTCCGTATTGCCTCCGCACGATTGAGCTGCGCACTTTGCCTTACTTTGCCCGCATGTTTATCCCTTTTTATCCCCCTTTCCCTTCCATCGTTCTTCCCCTTATGCTATAATAAAGCCAATCATCCATCGAAAGGAGGTTTCCGTCATGCTCTTCCCCCTGCGCGTCATCCGGCGTATTCATCGCGAAGGCTTTCGCTGCATCCCCGAAGCCATCCGGTTCCGCATCGCGCTCCATCGTCAGCGCCCCTTCCTCCAGACGGAAACCGCCCTGCGTCAAGCGGAGGAAGACGCTTACCAAGCCTTCATCCGCCGGCATGAAGCGCCCCTTTCAGCCCCCTTCACCCCGACCATGCGCTTGTCTTTCCTTATTCCGACCTATAATACGCCGCCGGAGCTGCTGCGCGCGCTGGCGGATTCGCTGCTGCATCAGTCGTGTGGCGCGTGGGAAGCCTGTTTCTATGACGGCGCAAGCACCCGCGCGGACACGCGTGAACTGCTGCAAGCGCTGACGCAGGAGGACAATCGCTTCCGTGTGACGTTCGGCGCGGAGAATCGCGGCATTGCGGGCAACACAAACGCCGCGCTGACGATGGCAACGGGGGAGTTTGTCGCGCTCTGTGACCACGATGACTTGCTCGCACCGGATGCGGTTCGCTGCATCCTCGAAGCGGCGCAGGACGGTGCGGACTTCGTTTATACCGATGAGGACAAGGTGTCCGCCGATGGCATGCACTTCTTTGAACCGCACTTGAAGCCTGATTTCGCGCCGGATTCGCTGCGTTCCGGCAATTATATCTGCCACATCACGGCAGCGTCACGGGCACTGATGAACGCGGTCGGCGGACTTCGCCCCGGCTTCGATGGCTCGCAAGACCATGATTTGGCGCTTCGACTGTCCGAAAACGCGGCGAAAATCACCCACATTCCGCGTATTCTCTACCATTGGCGGATGCTGGACACCTCGTTCAGCCATCAAAAAGCGCAGACCTGTGCGGATGCCACCGCACGCGCCGTGGCGGATCAGCTCCGCCGCCTGCACATGGATGCCGACGTGACGGTGGAAGAGCTGCGCGTCCGCATTCGGTGGAAAACGCGGCAGATGCGCATCGTCTGCGTCCTCTGGGGCGAGGGCGATGCGCCGAAGCTGCCGATGCCGTGCATCCGCGTCCGCGATTTGTCAGCCGTCAATGACCTCGTCCGCCGGACGGACTGCGACGCGGTGCTGTTTCTGCGCGCCGGACTGCGCCCGCTGGATACCGATTGGGTCAGCGAACTCATGCAGTACGCCCAGCGCGCGGACGTTGGCTGCGTCGGCTCGGCGCTGCTGGATGACCGTGATTGCTTCCGTCACGCCGGATATGCGGTGGACGTTCCCGGCGGCGCGGTCAGCCATCAGGCGGGGCAGTGGCGCTATGGGCGGCCGTACATGCTCACTGACCGCATCGTCCGCAACGTGACGGGCGTATCCAGCGCACTGCTGATGATTCGGCGTGACGTGTTCCTGTCCGTCGGCGGATTTTCGGCGTACCAGAGTGACCTTCGCGGCGCGGATTTGGGGCTGAAATGCCAGCAAATCGGGCTGCTCAACGTCTACACGCCGTATGCGCGGATGGCAATGGATACGCGGCTTTCGCTGCTGCCGCCGTGCCTGACGCAGGGCGCGCCGAAGGGGGATTTGCGCCGCTTCCGCCAAGCGTGGGGCGCGCACCCGCCGGAGCGCTACTATTCGCCGCTGTTCCGCCCGGACGGCAGCATGTTCATTGACCTTGACCGACAGGAGGGAACGCCGTGACGAAGTGCAAACCGCCGATTTTCGGCGATTCCGCTGTGCTGAAAAAAGGGCTTTGGGTGACGCTGGTGATTGCGCTGGTGCTGGCGCTGTATGGTGCTTTGTTCACCCCGACGTGGCAGACGCGGGCGTTCACCATCGACGCGGCGGCGCAGACGCATCTGCATCCGCTGACGGACGGCGAGACGTTCTCGCTGCCCCTGCCGAATGGCGGCATCCGCGAAATCAGCCTGCCCGTTACGGCGCTGAGCAGTGAATCCGGCGGCACAGCGACGCTGATCCTGACACGGCAGGGGTTACCGATTTTCACGCAGACTGTCCTGCTGACCGACAGTATCATCCGCGAAAATTTGACCTTCTCGTTTGAACCCGTGGATGCGGACGAACTTGTGCTCACCTTTTCCGGCAACACGCTCCCTGCTTTGGGCATGAGCGGCGGCAATCAGCTGTGCATCCGCCTGTCCGGCACGCGCCCCTCCTGCGCGATGCTGTACTACGGGATTTTCGCGGCGGTTCTGGTGCTGTTCTGCGTCTGGGAAAGCCTGTTCACCGCACGCTGCGCCGCCGCCGGACGGCAGAACTATCTGCTGCGCCTGCAAGCCGACGTCCGCCGCTACGGCTTCCTCATCGAACAGCTTGTCCGCCGCAATTTTAATACAAAGTATCGCCAGAGTATCCTTGGCGTCCTCTGGAGTTTCCTCAATCCGCTGCTGACGATGCTCGTGCAGTACCTTGTGTTCTCCACGCTCTTCCGCTCCGCTATCGATCACTTCCCGGTGTACCTGATTTCGGGCATCATCGTTTTCAGCTTCTTCACCGAGTGCGTCACGCTGGGCATGGACGCGATTGTCATGAACGCGTCGCTCATCACAAAGGTCGCGATTCCGAAACTGATTTTCCCGTTCAGCCGCGCGCTGTCAAGCCTTATCAACTTCCTGATTTCGCTGCTGCCGCTGCTTCTGCTGATGCTGCTGACGGGGGTGCGGGTGTCGCCCGCGCTGCTGCTGCTGCCGCTGATGATTGCGCTTTTGTTTCTGTTTGCGCTGGGCGTGACGCTGGTGATGGCGACGCTGAACGTTTTCTTCCGCGATACGCGATTCCTGTGGAGCGTGATTTCGCTCTTGTGGACGTATGCGACGCCGATTTTTTATCCGGATACAATCTGGCCGGAGGGGCTTCGGGGGATTTTCCATTTGAACCCGATGTATCAGCTGATTGATTTTTTGCGGCAGATTGTGATTGCGGGAATCCCGCCGACGCCGGAGCGTTTGCTGGCGTGCGCGGCAGGCGCTTTCGGAATGCTGATGATTGGGCTGCTCATTTTCCGGCGATATGAGAAGAAATTTGTGTTTCACCTGTAAGGAAAAGAGGACAAAAGCGGATAAACACGCGGAAGGAATATGACCGGGCGGCTCTTTCAACTTACGCAGCATTGTCGTGCTGATGGGCGCGACCGACCAGCATAGGGAGCAATTCGTTTCCTGCTGCTGGTCTTTTTTGCTGCAGGGAAAAGCGCACTGCCACAAAAAATCCACCCCCGCAGACGCAAGGGTGGACAAATTTGATAACCTGTGGATTATTCTTCTTCCAGCGGGGCGACACCGGCATCATCGCCGAGGTCTGCTTCCAGCAGGGCAAGGTCGTCCTCGTCCTCATCCGGAAGCTCGCCGGGGTCTTCTTCGGGCGCAATCGGCTTCGCGGGCTTATCCGCAAAAATCTCCTGACGAATAATCGCGTCGATTTCGTCCGTGATTTCGGGATGGTCGCGCAGGTACAGGCGCGTGTTCTCGCGGCCCTGACCAATGCGCTGGTCCTTGTAGCTGAACCACGCGCCGCTCTTGTGGATGATGTCGCGCTCGACCGCCATGTCAAGCAGCGTGCCTTCGCGGCTGATGCCTTCGCCGTACACAATGTCGAACTCTGCCACGCGGAACGGCGGAGCAACCTTGTTCTTGACAACCTTGACCTTCGTGTGGTTGCCGACGACTTCGCTGCCGTTTTTGAGCTGCTCGCCGCGGCGCACGTCCAGACGCACGGAGGCGTAGAACTTCAGCGCACGACCGCCGGGGGTGGTTTCGGGGTTGCCGTACATCACGCCGACTTTCTCGCGCAGCTGGTTGATGAACACCGCGACGCAGCCGGTTTTGTTGATGATGCCCGCCAGCTTGCGCAGCGCCTGGCTCATCAGACGCGCTTGCAGACCGACGAAGGAATCACCCATTTCGCCGTCGATTTCCGCCTTCGGGACGAGGGCGGCGACAGAGTCGATGACAATGACGTCCAGCGCGCCGGAACGAACCAGCGCTTCGACGATTTCCAGCGCCTGTTCGCCCGTGTCGGGCTGAGAGACATACAGGTCGTCAATATTTACGCCCAGATTCTTGGCGTACACCGGGTCGAGGGCGTGCTCAGCGTCCACAAATGCCGCGATGCCGCCCATCTTCTGCGCCTGTGCGACAATGTGCAGGGCAACGGTCGTCTTACCGGAGGATTCCGGGCCGAAAATCTCCACAATACGGCCGCGCGGAATGCCGCCGACACCCAGCGCCTCATCCAGCGTCAGGCAGCCCGTGGGGATGACCTGCACGTTTTGCTCCGCATGTTCACCGAGCTTCATGACGGCACCCTTGCCGAACTGCTTGTCCAAATCCGCCAGCGCGTGTTCCAGCGCCTTGAGTTTCTCCTCCTGCGCGCCCGTCACCGGGGCGGCTTTTTCGGTCTTTGCGGGCTTCTTTGCTGCCATGATACCGCTTCCTTTCTGGATACCGGCGGGGGATGCAATCGGCAATCGCCGCCGGGTTTCTTTCGCTTCTTATCGTACCACAGCGAACAGCAGTTTGCAAGGGGAACACGCAAGTTTTTCCTGATCAGGTTTCATCAAAATAATGGTATTTCCCCTTCAGAGCCAACAGGAAGCCAATCGACACGACGAACGCCAGCGCTTCCGCCGCAGAGGCTGCCCACCAGAGACCGTCCACATCCAGCGCCATCGGCAGCAGGATGACCGACGCCGCTTGAAACACTAGTGTGCGCAGGAAAGAAATTGCTGCGGACACGCCGCCGTTGTTCAGTGCCGTGAAGAAGGAGGACAGGAAGATGTTGAAGCCCGCGAGCAGGAAGGCGAAGGAGAAGAGGTGGAAGGCGTGCCGCGTCAATTCGCAGAGCGTCGCGTCATAGCCGACGAAGATGTTTGCCAGCGTCCCGGACAGCGAAATGGCGGCGATTGTCATCACGATGCCCAAGATGCCCATGACTTTCAGCCCCTTCATCAGCAGGTTTCTCAGCTCCGGGTGATTCCGCGCGCCGTAGTGGTAGCTGATGATGGGCGCGCAGCCGATGGAATAGCCGATGTCAATCGCGACAAAAATGAATTGCACATACATCAGTACGCCATACGTCGCCACGCCGTCCTCACCCAGAAAGCGCATCAGCTGTGCGTTGTACAGCATCCCAATCAGCGAGCCGGAAATGTTGCTCATCAGCTCTGATGAGCCGTTGGCGCACGATCGCAGCAGCGGCTGCACTTCGAACTTCGTCCAGCGCAGACGCAGGGGGCTGCTTTTGCTGAACAGGAAGTACATCAGCGGCACAACGCCGCCGACAGTCTGGCTGATGCCGGTCGCAATCGCAGCGCCCGCAATGCCCCAGCGGAATACGCCTACGAACAGCGCGTCCAGCACCATGTTCGTCACGCCCGCCGCGAGCGTAATCAGCAAGCCGAACTTCGGCTGCTCCGCCGCAATCAGGAACGACTGGAACATGTTCTGCAGCATGAACGACGTAAGGAAGCAGACGACAATCCGCCCATAAAGCACGCAGTCATCCACCATGGCCTCTGTTGCGCCCAGCAGAATCGCCATTGGGCGCATGGCCAGCACCCCGACCACCGTCAGGATAACGCCCAGCAGGATGCCGAAGAGCGTAATCATGGAGAAATACTTGTTCGCGTGCTCCTTGTCGCCCTCGCCCAGCACGCGGGAGACCAGCGCCGTGCCGCCTGTGCCGAGCATAAAGCCCATTGCGCCCAGAATGATGAGAAACGGCATAATCAGGTTGATGGACGCGAACGCCGTTTTTCCGGCGAAATTCGACACGAACAACCCGTCCACCACGCCGTAGATGGACGTGAACACCATCATGACAATCGACGGCAGGACGAAGCGGAACAGCCGAGCGTAGGTAAAGTGGTCAGATAATTGAATCGGGTGCTTCTTGCTCATTTGGCTTGACTTTCCCCTTCTGGATTCCGCATTGTCTGCGGGAAAATGTCTATCATCAGCGCATTCAGGCGGCGCAAGAGGGAGAACAGCTGATCCGCCTCCTCTTCGCTGAATTGCGCCAGCGCCTGCTGCTCGGTTTCGGCAACGCGGTCTGCGGTTTCACGCGCCAGCGCTTCGCCCGCGGCCGTCAGGTGAATCGTTTTCGTGCGGCGATTTGAACCGCTTTGCAGCGTAATCAGCCCGTCCGCTTCCATTTTCTTCAGCGCGGAGTTGATTGTCTGTTTGGGTTCGTGCAGAAATTCGCACATCCGGCTCTGCGTCATTTCGCCCGGCTCAACCCGCAGCGTGTACAGCGCCCACATCGCCATGTCAGTCAGGTTCATCTGTTTCGCCATCTGTCGGTAGATATTGGCATTTTCTTTCCATGCCTCGTTCAGCGCAAACAGACGTGTGCTTAACGCTTTCATCACAATACTCCTTTCAATTTGTCCGAAATCGGACAGTGTCGATTATAGTCCGATTTCGGACATTTGTCAAGAAACTTTTGCCGAAAAAATAACGGAGTGTGTGTAACCGCTTGAACAATTTTTGAACTTTCTTGCCATATGTCTTGTTATCTCCCTGACTTTCCGATAACGTTTTCTGAAATGCTGTCTGTTTCCTTGACGGCTGTTGAAATTGGGCGTATAATGGCAGATGCGCAATTGCGCCATATAATAGGAAACGCTGCCTCAGAAATCCGAATGTGCCTGTGCCGCCCTGTGATGAACGAAAAGAAAGAGTTATCGATATGAACAGTGAGCAAATCCGGAAGTTTTTCGCTGATTATCAGGTTGTCCTCAAGCGGGTGGAGCAGCTCGAAGCTGCCATGCGCATCAAGTCCGACTGGGATACATGGTGCGCTGCCCTTCGGGAGCGCGCTGAATTCTTCCGCACGGAGTATGCGCACATGAATGCCATAATGCGCAGCGTGATGCCGGAGTTCGCGAAGGAAGAACCTGCGTTAGACGATGACGCATGGAACCAGCTGCAAATTTCGATGATGGACTTCTATCGCGCAGATACGCATGACTTGGCGCTCCTGATGGAACTTGCAAAGATTCTCCAGAAGCACTATGGACACAGCAACAACCTTGCCGCGATGACGGATGTGGATCTGACATTGGCGTACACAAATCTGGAATTCTCCCGTATCCTGCGTGAACCATATGGCACACGCGCAAGGGACTATTACCGCAAGATTTCGGTTTTGTCGCGGAATTTCGGCGCAATCAAGGAGCACAGCGTCCATCAGGCGATTGTGGTGGCCTACGCGAACCTTGTGATGAGCTGCTGCGTGTTAGGCTCGGTCACGATGGAAGAAGCGTTTGCCATATGGGAGGAAATGAAGGAACTGCAAGCGTCGGATGCGCTGGCGGCGACGCGCGAAAGCGAGCCGGACGTAGGCAGGCTGCTGGATATTTTCACCGAGCGCTTCCGCACGGATGCTTACGCGCTGGCGAAATCGTTTGACCGCACCATGGAGGCGCACACCCGCTTTGTGCCGCCGGAATTGATGAGTCGGATTGAGCAGATAACGGCAGAATATTACGAAAAGCTGGATAAGCCGGAGGAAAGCACTGCCGACATGTTCCAAATTATCACCAGCCAGTGTGAGTTCGACTGCGAGACGGGCCGCCGCACGGCAGATGAGTGCTGGAAGGAGATTCACACTTTCTTCCGTAAGACAAAGCCGAAGGTGAAGCAGTTCGGTGAAGTGGACGTGCGCAAAATTGACGTTATTTCCTATTACATGACCTGTCTGGACGCGCTGATTTCCTTCCTCGTGGAAACGACGATGCCGATGGAGGATAAGAAACGCTATTTCCGCGAATATCAGCAGGATATCCGTAATTTCATTGCGGATTACGACACGCGCACCGGGCATAGCAACACGCTGAACAACGCACTGGAGGAGCTGGCGTTCTTCCCGAATGCCTATGCGCTGTTCGACACGGCGGAGGAGAAAATCGACTACATCTTCCGGCTCGTTGTCGCGCGGCACTGCACCGCGTTCCTGCATTCGCTGATGGTGTCCGCCTTTGCGGCAGCGATTCTCTCCGCCATCATCGACAAAGAACCGGCGCTGATGGTGGGGTATCACGGCGTGACGTCGCCGGAGGATGTGCAGGCGCACCGCGCGGAAATCCTGCAATTTGCGCATGACGCCGCCCTGCTGCACGATGTGGGCAAGAATTCCATGCTCGAGATTATCGAGACGCAGCACCGCCCGCTGACGGACGAGGAGTTCGGCATCATTCGCTCCCACCCGAACCGCGGCGGGCAGTACCTGAGCATCGACGAGGATTTGGCGCGCTATGTGGATATCGCCCGCGGTCACCACAAGTTCTACAACGGCAAGGGCGGCTATCCGAACGACTTTGATAACACCGTCTCGCCGGAGCGCTTCATGATTGACATCATCACCGTCTGCGACTGTCTTGATGCCGCGACTGATCAGTATGGCCGCAACTACCACCAAGCCAAGACGACGGACGAAGTGCTGGCGGAATTCAAACGCGATGCGGGTGTTCGCTACAACCCGGACATTGTGCGCTTCATCCTGCAGGATTCCGCTCTTCGCGATACCCTGCGCGAAATTTCCGGTTCCCGCCGCCTGACGATTTACTACGACACCTACAAGCACTATTTTATGTAACACAAGGGAGTTCCAAGGGAGTTCCTCCCTTGACCCTTTCGCGCGATTGGGTTGGTGACACTATCAGGCAGGGCCCGCGTGTTTATCTGCCCTCTCAGTCACCTAAAGGTGTCCGCCATAGCGGATGGAGAGGGCTTGCTGCAATACAAGCTATACTATTTCCAGATGGCGCAGGTGAATCTGGAAATAGTATTAATTCCTGAAAAGTGCAAATCAACAGACACAAAAAGAGCCGCTTTCCACAAAAGAGAAGCGGCTTTTTTCAGGTTCTTCACGGAATCTTGGGGGAAGAGCAGCTTGGGGGCGCGTCTGCGGACGCG
>OJOJ01000484.1_pt1 | contig 12605 bp, 11 predicted proteins | sample 1598041 | NCBI WGS metagenome assembly OJOJ01 (sample SAMN01915218, study PRJEB22387) | human gut metagenome | isolation source: stool | host: Homo sapiens | place: USA
GACCGCATCAAGGTCTATGTAACCGGCAATGCGAAGATCGCAGAGGTTATGGAGAAGAACGCAGATGAGATCAAGCGAGTCGTACTTGGCGATGCATTTGTGATGGATGCAGCGTGTGACAACTCAAAAGAGTGGAACATCAACGGCGAGAAAGTTACGATCGGCGTGGAAGTAAGTAAATAAAATAATAAGTAAAGTTCTGCAAATCAAACAGAGGATTTGCAAGCAAATTGTATAAAATTTTTTGTTAATTCACACATTCATGGGCAGATGTAACGAAAAATACATTTTTCATTGTATCGTGTAATTATGTCTGCTACACTGAATGTGTTGGAATGGGGCTGGGATGCCCTGAAATGACATGTCTGCGACGGGAGAGTATCGCGTAGAGAATTAGGATTGTATGCCGGATGATGGTGTGCTGCCGGATAAGCTACGATAACGGTAATGAGAGGATTAGCAACGGGGATGATATGGACATGTTACGTAAGATAAGTGTGGGCATTTTCGGATGCACATACGCACATAAACAAGGAGGATTAATTCTATGAAGAAGATGGCTGATTTCGATAAGGAAAGCTTCAAGAAGGACGTCATTAACAACGTCAAAAACCTTTTCCGTAAGACTATCGATGAAGCAACACAGGAACAGGTATTTCAGGCAGTGTCCTACGCAGTGAAGCATCATATCATTGCCGACGTAAATGCCCACATGGGACGCGCCGGTGGTGTCATAGGTGCCTTGGAAGAACACCAGATCGCCGGGGCGCAGGTTGGCGGCGGACACCCGCGTACAGAGCTGGCGCAGTCCCTCTGCGCCCAGTCTGCCGAAGCTCCAGCCCACGCCGCAGTTGTTGTAGACATAGCTGACGAAGCCGGAGCAGTCGAAGGAGGTGGCGGGCGTGCTGCCGCCCCAGACGTAGGGGTAGCCGAGATACTTCTCCGCCTCCTTGATGATGGCGGCGAACTGCGCGTCCTCCAGCGCCTCCGGGGGTATCTCGTACTTCTCATAGTCGGCGGTGTAGTATTTCCCGATGTACTCCGAGCCGCCGAACAGGTCCGGGCGGTTGCCCAGCGTCGCCATATACATGGCATACAAGGAGAGCTGATCCTGCGACATGATATAGACCGGCACATGGGAGAGGTTGAAGTTTTCCAGCCGGACTGTGCAGATGTAATAGGTGTACGGCACCTGCACGGTATATTCATAGCTGTGCAGGTTTCCGTCCGCGTCGGTGTAGTAGCCGGTTCGGGTTTCCGTGCGGTATCTGGTTTCCGTAGCGACGGTTTCCGTCAGGATATACTGCTTTTCAAACAGCATATCGAGTATGCCGCCTACCTCGGAAAGCGTCCACTCCCTGCCCATGAGGGCGGTGACGGCGGAGATCAGCACATAGGGGTCATGCTCGATGTCGTCCAGCTCGAAGTGGTACTCATCGTAGTCGTGGGTGCTTTCGTAGGTGTCGAGATACTGCTGCAATTCCGCTTCCATGGCACAATATTGCGCCTCTGCCGCCAGCATATCCGCGTCCTCACTGGGGTAGGTGGATACGTTGACGCCGGTGGCTCCGCCCTGAATCAGCAGGGAGCAGGAGGAAACGGTGCAGAGGATAAGGACAATCATTGCCGCAATGCCGCCCACGATAAGAAAGCCCTTTTTGTGACGGGCGATGAACTCGCCGGTTTTCTTTGTGTTCTCTGCGGCTTTCCGCGCCGCCTTTGCCGTGGCTTCAGAGGCTTTGACCGTATTCCCGGCGCTTTTTCCGGCTTTGGCGGCGGCGTACTCCCGCTTGATGGCCTGCTTCTGCTGCCAGCGTGAGTAGGGATTGCTGGAAAACTGCGGGTCGTGGTGCTGCGCCGTTTTGTCCAACGCACGGAGGTTGGCGCGGTCTGCCTTGGCCTCGGCGCGGTCTGCGCGACGGTAGGGCTTCTCCTTGTGGGAGCGATGGGCGTGCTGGGCAAGTCGCACGGCGCGCTCCGCCGCCTGCTCCACGCCGTGGGCGCTCTCCACACCCACATTGTCCTGCTCGTGCTCCCGAATCTCCCTGTGGACGGCAGATAGCGCCGCCGCACCGGGCGTGTCCCGCAGGGCGTGGGTGAGCTTGGAGGGTGGTCGCTTCTTGTCCACCTCCTCAAAGGAAAGGCGCGTTGTGACCGTGCCGGTTTTCGGGTCAACGACGCGCTGCTTTTTCTTTACGGTTTTCTTGGGTATCTTCGCCTCGGCCTTTTCCAGCTTCTTCATGCGCTTGTCCGCTTTTCGGATAGCCTTTTTCAGTTCCGGCGCTGCCAGCTCCTCGTCGGTAAACAGCAGCCGGGGCGAGCGCTTGCTCATGGAAATTCACCTCCGTTCGGGGCATACGGTACGCCGAGAAAGTCCAGCACCTTGCCGCAGCCCAATTTGTGGATACAGAACTCGTACTGCTTGGGATGTGTCAGCGCCATGCGCTGAAAGCGATTCGGCTCCTTTTCCAGATGAACGCCGAACATACAAAACATACAGCCGGTGCGCTTCGCGCCGGTGGTGGTCAGCCTGCCGTTTTCCTCCACGATCTCGCCGTAAACGGAGGAATACGGGATGCCGGTCATTCTGAGATATTCCAAAACGTCCTGCTCGGTCCAGAAGGACATGGGCTGCGAGGTGGGGTCCCGCTTGTGATAGGCGTTGCAGCCGATTTTGAGATAGACGCTCTGGCGGCGTGCGCTCTCACAGGCCATGGTCGCAATGATCTGCTTTCTACCGGTTTCCCGGTTATATCTGTGCAGGGGCCGCTCCTTCATGATGAAACAGCACTGATCGGAAACGAAAAACGGCGCATCCAGCAGGATACGCCATTTCATGTATCGTTCATTGTATTTTGAGGGCGTACCGTCCGCGTTCAAACCGTTCAGATGGCACAGCGCCCACGGGCTGCCACGCTTTGCATAGCGAACGCGCCGTGCCACGTCCTTGGAAACGACGGGATAGCCATATTCCGATATGACCTTTGAAAAGGGCATTTCAGGCCGCAGCCACGTTACATTGGGAACGGTTTTGACAAATTCCCGTATCTCCGGGTATTCCAGCCCCGTGTCCACAAACACGGCGGGAATGTCGGGGAACGCCCGCCGCGCAAGGTCCAGCAGCACGGTGCTGTCCTTGCCGCCCGAAAAGGAAACGGCGACCTTGCCGCCGTAGTGGTGATACCACTCGATGATCTTCGCCTGCGTCACGCGGATTTTCCGCTCCAGCGGCCACGCCTGCATGACGCTCAGATCCTGCCGGGTGTAGGCGTTCATACCGCGACACCTCCGATCCGTTTTTCTGCCAGCTTACAGTATTCCGGGTTCAGCTCAATGCCGATGTAGTGCCGTCCGAGCTGCTTTGCCACCGCCGCCGTAGTGCCGGAGCCGAGGAAGGGGTCCAGCACGACGCCTCCGGGCGGGCAGCCCGCCAGCAAGCAGGTTTCCGCCAGCTTTGGCGGGAAAGCGGCGAAATGCCCGCCCCTGTACGGCACGGTGTTGATCTGCCAGACGTCGCGCTTGTTGCGAAGCTGTGGAATATCTGCATCCGTATAGGTTCCGGCAGCTCTTGGCAGATTGATTTTCTGGATATTCTGCTGTCCGGGAATGCCGCTTCCGTGCTTGGTAGCCGTGCTTCGTGCGCCTTTCATGCGCCGTACTGTCGTTTCCGCAACCGGCTCTGCGATGGCGGCAGCATCGTAATAGTAGCGGCGGGACTTGGACAGCAGGAAGATATGCTCATAGCAGCGGCTTGGCCTGTCCTTGGTGCTTTCCGGCATGGGGTTCGCTTTCATCCAGATGATGTCCGAGCGCAGATACCAGCCGTCTGCGCGCAGAGCAAAGGCAAGCAGCCACGGGATGCCGATCATGTCCTTTGCCTTGCAGCCCTCCACCTTGCCGTTGAGGGCGACCGCCTGACCGGTCCTGCCGTTGGGGTACTTGGGGTCAAGGCTTTCTCCCTGATTGCCCTTTCCGGCATAGGTGTCCGCGATATTGAGCCAGAGTGTTCCGTCCGGCGTGAGAACGCGCCTGACCTCACGGAAAATACCGGTCAGGCGCTCTACATACAGCGCAGGCGTTTCCTCCCGCCCGATCTGCCCGTCTACGCCGTAATCCCGCAGTGCGTAGTACGGCGGCGAGGTTACGCAGCAGTTCACGGAATTGTCCGGCAGGGTTTTCAGCACGGTCAGGGCGTCGCCGCAGTAAATGCGGTCAGTCTGCATAGTCGAACTCATCCCTTAGAAGCGTGGTAAGCCCCTCGACAGCCGTGAGGATGTCCCTGCACACGCCGGTCAACTCAGATATGGCCGGTTCTCCGTCATACTCAAATACGTCGGCGTCCTCATTGTCCTCGTCCACCTCACGCTCTGCGGCGTATTCGCGCTCCATGCGCTCGGCATACTCGCAGCAGCGTTCGCCGGGGCAGCAGGGATTATCCGCAGGAACGTAACCGGCGTATTCCGGCTCGATCAGGTCGTTTTCGATGAGGTCGGACAAGTCCGCAAGGTCATGGGACTTGAGGTAATTGAGCGCCCTGCCCCAAGAACTGAACATCTCCTCGCAGCACTCGTCAAAGTCGAGGGTGGATCTGCGCACAAGGTCCAGATAGCCGTCCTTCTCGGCTCCGTTTTTGATGTAGTGCATGAGGATGGTCGCCATCCACAGCAGCTCCAGCTTTTCCTCGATGTGGCGCAGGTAGTCCTCGCCGTGGATCAGGTACAGATTTTCTTTTTCCATTGTGATGCTCTCCTTTACATTATTTATAGTAGAATCAGGTCAGGCGATCTCACCCAGCATGGTGAGAAACAGCGACTTGCCCTTGGGCGTGACAAGGGTATATACCCCCTGATGCCCGTTGACGGCGATATAGTCCTTTACGAAGAACAGACCGTCGCTGGCGGGCTTGGCATAGGGCAGGAGCGTACCGGAGGGCGCACGGTAGAGATAGCGCTTGCGGATGAGGAACGCGGTGAACATTTTCTCCGGCACCTTCAGCTCCTTTGCGGTGGCGCGGAGATTGGTGCAGCACTCCGGGTGAATGAAGGCGTCGTAGAAGTCCGCCTTGGGCTTTGCCAGACGCAGTTCCTGCTGAAGCAGTTCGTTTTTCCGCTGTTCCTCCAGCATCCGCTGCGCCATGAGCAGCACCAGCTCCGGGTTTTCCAGCACCTGCTCCAGCACGGATTTTGTCATGTACGCGCCGTGCTTGCGGATGGCCGGAATGACCTCATGGGTGATCCAGCGCTTGAACGCCTTTGCCTCCGGCTTGCGGGAGGTGATCACCAGCGAATACAGTCCCGGCTCGTTGATGATAGCCATTCGCTGTTTCCCACCAAGGGTATCAATAGTGCTGATACCCTTTTCATCATCGTCCAGACGTTCAACCGTCATGCTCGGATTCCCAAGCTCCAGCGCCTTGCACACATCAGCCGCCACAAACCACGCCTCGCCGCCGATGGTCAGGGTGCGCACCTTTCCAAAGGCTTCGTTTTCAAAAATCATCAGTTTGTTTTCCATCGTGCAATTCCTTTCTTGTTTTGTTATGCAGTCTGCTCCTGTGGCTTGGTGGTGAGCAGGTCATAGAGTTCCCCGCGGGGGAAGCGGTCTACAAAGGGAAGAATGACGTTGCCATAAAAAAGCAGCCCTTCGCCTTCACCGCTGTGGGTGACATACGAGAGCTGATGCGGGGAGATATTGAGCTGTTTGGCGAGAATCTGCCGGTCGCCGCTGGCCTGATTGAGCATGAGGATGAAATCGCTGTTCTCAAAGATGTTCTCCACCTCGCGGGAGGAGAGCAGGTCTTTGACATTCTGGGTGATGCCGGTGGGGATACCGCCCCACTTGCGGAAGCGCTTCCAGATTTCCACGGTGTAGGCGGCGGTCTGCTCCTCGCGCAGCAAAAGGTGCATTTCGTCAATGTAGTAGCGGGTGGACTTGCGCTGCTCGCGGTTGATCGTGACGCGGTTCCACACTGCGTCCTGCACGATGAGCATCCCGATCTTCTTGAGCTGCTTGCCCAGCTCCTTGATGTCGAAGCTGACAATGCGGTTGGCGATGTTGATGTTGGTGCGGTGGTTGAACACGTTGAGGGAGCCGGAAACGTAGATTTCCAAAGCCGTGGCGATGTACTGCGCCTCCTTTTCCTCCTGCCGCCGCAGCTCGTTATACAAGTCCTCCAGAATCGGCATATTCTCCGGCACAGGGTCGCTGAGATAATCCCGGTACACCATGCGCACACAGCGGTCGATGATGGTCTTTTCCACCGGCATGAGGCCGTCCTTGCCGCCCACGATCAGCTCGCAGAGAGAGAGGATGAAGTCGGATTTCAGGCTCAGCGGGTTCTCATCGTCGCTGTAATTGAGATTCAGGTCCATGGGGTTGATGTAATGCGGGCTTGTGGGCGAGATTTTAATGACCTGCCCGTGCAGACGCTCCACCAGCGGTCCGTATTCGGCTTCGGGGTCACAGATGATGATGTCGTCGTCAGTGACGAGGAACACGTTGGCGATCTCCCGCTTCGCCGCAAAGCTCTTGCCGCTGCCGGGAGTACCAAGGATGAGGCCGTTGGGGTTCTTGAGACGCTTGCGGTCTACCATGATGAGGTTGTTCGACAGCGCGTTCAGCCCGCAGTACAGGGCTTCCTTGCCGTCCTGAAACAGCTCCTGCGTGGTAAAGGGGATAAAAATAGCGACGCTGGAGGTGGTAAGGCCCCGCTGTATCTCGATCTGGTTCAGCCCCAAGGGGAGGCTGCTCATCAGCCCTTCCTCCTGACGGAAATCAAGGCGGGTGAGCTGGCAGTTGTACTTCTGGGCGATGGAGGCCGCCTGAAATACGTTGTTGTCAAGCTGCTGGCGGCTGCCTGCGGTGTTGACCACAATGAAGGTCAGCAGGAACATTCTCTCGTTGCGGCTTTGCAGGTCTTGCAGCAGCTTCTTCGCCTCCGTGCCGTAGGTGGCAAGGTCCGAGGGGATGATGTCCATGTCGTATCCGGCGCGGACGGCCTTTTTTTGCTCCTCGATGGTCATTTTCTGCAAATCGGTAATCTTGCGCTTGATGGTCTTGATGGCCTTGACCTGATCCACGGACTGGACGTGCATACTGACGATGAGGGAGCTTTCCATGTCGAGGAAGTCCGCCAGCATCCGGTCGTTCAGCTCCGGCGCTAAAATCTGCAAGAAGCTGGCGCAGCCGATGCGCCTGCCGACGCCGAAGGAGCGCCCGGTGCGGAACTCAAAGGAGCTGGGCGCGATGAAGTCCTTGACCGAAAGCCCGGAGGGTGCCAGCCAGTCCCACGAGAAGCGGAACGGCTCCTGCTCGTCCATGTGCAGCATCCCGTGCAGCAGCCGCAGCCGCTCCGTGCCGTTCATCGGCTCCGCCGCCACGCCGAGGCGCTTGAAGTTGTTGAGGATGTCCGTTTCAATGCGCTCCAGCCTCGGCTTTGCCGCCTTCAGCCCGTCCGCCTCCACGCCGAAGGTCAGGTACTTGGTCTTGATGAGGCCGTTGTTGCCGCGGGCAAGCTGGTTCTGGAGCATCTGGGTATATTCCAGACGGATGCTGTCAAAATCGTCGCCCTGCGGCGAGATGGTGATGTACCTTGCGTAATTGTCCTTGTTGGCGGACATATTCACAAAGGAGAGCTGAAAGCGCACGGAGCTGTCGAAGTAGTTGAGGAAGTCGCACCAGCCGTCAAAGATGGCGGTCTTGTCCTCGTTCTGGTTGAGCTGGTAGTTGATGTCCTGAAACTGGACGGTTTTCGTGTAGTAGCTGTCCGTCACGCGGCAGATGCCGTCGGGGAACATCCGCTGAAACGGGATGCTGTCCTGCGCGGACTTCTGTTTCTTATCCTGCCGCTTCGCTCTTGCGATGGCGGCCTCGATCTGCCTGCGTTCGGCGCGGGTGAGTTTTGTGCGGGTGGACAATGCGATACACCTCCCGGTCTAAATTGTCCTGCCGTTCCAGAACGGCGTAGAAATTATTGGTTGCGTAAGGGCGCTGCTTGGGGCGCAGGAAGCAGACCTGCACGATGTTGCGGACGATCTTTTCAAGGGGCTGTCCGTTCTTCTCATACATGGCCAGCAGAAAAAAGGGCAGCATGAGCAGGATCATGCAGATCGCCGCTGTGCTGACGCCGGTATGGGCTTTGAGCAGGAAGAACAGCGGAACGCCCAGCGCCGCGCCCGCGCCGAAGCAGACGAGCTGGCGCTTCGTCAGGTTCAGCAGCACCTTGGTCTTGACCGCGTTCAGGTCTTTGGGTACGGGAACGTATGCCATATTGGTTTACCTCCGTCAATGACTGTTGAAAATTGACTTTGCGAGACTGCTGGTTTTGAACAGGGTGAAGCAGAGCAGCACCGCGTAGCCCATGCACAGCCAGATGGCCGTGGAAATGTTGTCATCTATGAGCATATTCTGTACCAGCACCGCATAGATGGCGATGCAGATGATGATGAGAAAGCCCTGAAACGCCAAAGCCAACAGGGAGCGGAGATAATTCTGCCCCATGCCGCCCCATTCCTTGCCCATCATGGTGGCCATGGGGATGGGCGCGATGCTGGTGACGAGGTATATCTCGATCATTCTGCCGTAGATAATGATAAAGATGCAGATGGTCAGCGCCCACATGGTGAAGCCCACCACGAAGGATTGCAGCCACAGCCCCAAGAGCGTCCACACGTTCATCTCCAGCAGCCGCGCCTCAAGGTCCGCGATATGGTCGGCAAGGTTGATGGAGGTGTTGCCCACGATAAGGCCGGAGGCGCGGTTGACCACGCTCTGCGCCGCCTCGAATACGCCCATGACGATATTCCATGTGTTGGACACGATGAGCACGGCAGCCGCCGTCTTGAATACCCAGCGAAAGAATACCCATGTGTCGATGTCGTGGAGGTTATTTCGGTCTGCTATGAGCTGGATCAGCTCCAACGTCATCACAAAGGCGAGGATCACGCCTGCAATGGGCAGTATCACGTTGTCCGAGAGGGAGCGGATCATGCTGTAAATGCCGGCGTTCCACGCCTGCGGGGTGCTGCCGATGTGTCCCGCCGCCTCCGCGACCTTGGCGTTGACGTTATCAAAGAGGCCGGTCAGGTTGTCCATGATGCCCCCGACCAGCAGCTCCTTGAGCCATTCGGTGAATTTTTCCCATATCAAATCCAATGGGTCAGCCCTCCTTTCCCGCCCCCGCCCGTGTCAGGCGGGCAGGGGCGAAGGGTTTTACATTGCGGCATGGACGGGATTAACCGAACAGCCCTTTGAGCAGCGGCACGAGAATCATACCGATGAGCGCCACACCGCCGCCCGCCATAAGCTGCTTCATGCCCTGCGATTTCGCGCCGGGGTTATCGTTGCCGTACCCCTCCATGAGGTTAATGCCGCCCCAAATGCCAAGTCCTGCGCCAAGCGCGATTACCAAAGTCTGCAATACGTCAACTGCGCTGTTGAAAAAATCCATATAAACCTCGCTTTCTGCCGCTAAAACGGCTCAAAAAATGTTGTTGGAAATAAAAATGCCGCCGTTTTTATTCGGCGGCTGCGTCCTCGTCGGACAAATCTATTTCGTATATGTCAAAGGGTTCGTCGGGCTTTACGATTGCCGGACGGGTGGACATATACCGTTCAACGTCAAAAGCGTTTTTCTTGTCGAAGTCGGAAAGGTATTTGTAGTTCGGGTGCTGCGTTATATCGTACTTATCGCTGAAAAAGGGGCGCACGCCGCGCAACTGCAAAATACATTTTCCTCCGTCCATAACTGCGATTTCGTCCTGTGTCATCAACTCCTTTCCCAATTTCTGATAATTGAGGCCATGAGAAACCTGCGTGCCGCGATTTTCGGAAGTGTTGAAACTGTCGATTGTTTCACGTCCCAAGTTCTCCGAAATATCCTTTGCATTTTTCCCGCGCCCTCCCAAAAACAAGGTGCTGTCGGCATTGTCAAGTATGATTTCTGCCGCGTCCTTGTAAATGGCTTTTAGCTGGCTCTGCGATTGCAGAATGATAGAAGCCGAGATTTCCCGGCTGCGGATTGTGGCAATCAATTTTTCAAACTGCGGGATTTGTCCAATGTTTGCAAACTCGTCTAACAGGCAGCGAACATGAACCGGCAGCTTGCCGCCGTATTCGTCGTCGGCCTTGTCGCACAAGAGATTAAATAACTGCGATTGCAGCATAGCGATAACAAAATTAAACGTGCTGTCCGTATCGCTCATAATCAAAAACAAAGCTGTTTTTCTGTCGCCTAACGTGTCAAGTTCTAATTCGTCGTAGGACATAAGATCGCGCAATTCCTTTATATCAAAAGGAGCGAGCCTCGCACCGCAAGAAATGAGGATTGATTTTGCGGTTTTGCCCGCTGCTAAGCGATATTTGGCATATTGGCGCACGGCGAAGTGATGCGGCTCCCGTTTTGCCAGCTCCTCAAACATCAGATCGACGGGATTTTTGAAGTCCTCGTCGTCCTCCCGCACCTCCATGGTGTTGATCATTTCGATGAGGGTGGCGAAGTTCTGCTCCTCCACCGGCGCTTCGTAGTAGATATAGCCGATGAGCGCCGTGTAGAGCAGCGTCTCCGCCTTGCGCCAGAAGTCATCGCCGGATTTCCCGTCCCCCTGCGTGTTGGCGATGAGGGTCGTGACCAGCTTCAGAATGTCCTTTTCGCTGTGGAGATACGCGAAGGGGTTGTAGTGGTGGGACTTTTTGAAGTTGATCGTGTTCAGTATCTTGATCTTATACTGATTCCGCTGGAGTAATTTTCCACATTCGACCACGATGCTGCCTTTCGGATCGGTGACAACGTAGGAACTATGAAGCTGCATGAGGTTGGGCTTGATGAAAAACCGCGTCTTGCCGCTGCCGGAGCCGCCCACCACCAGCACGTTCTTGTTCCGCGCCGTTTTCGGGTCCTTTGGTCGGCTGTTCATGGTCAGCCGCTCCGTCTGGGTGAGAATGACGTTGTTGGCAAAGGCGGGGTCTACATAAGGCTTGATGTCCTCCGCGTTGCCCCATCTTGCGCTGCCGTACTCGATATTCTTCCGAAACTTCCGCGCGTTCTTCCCCTTGACGTAGACGGCAAGCCGGATGAGCAGGGCGGCGGCAATGCCCACGCACAGGTCGATGGGGTGAAAGCTGGGCAGCGCCGATTGGAACGCGGCGGCGAAGCCCTCCATGATGTGCAGCGCCTTTTGAGAGAAGTCCGCGCCGGGAGCCAGCCGCGCCGCCTGCCCCAGCTTGGTGGCAAAGAGCGCGATAAAGACATAGGGGATATTGGGAAGCAGGAGCCTCTTTACGTTGATCTGTTTCATAGCTCCAGCCCCTTATCCTTGCTCCGGGACTTATCCGGCGTGAGGGTCAGCAGCTTCGCCTTGAGCGCACGGAGCTGCTCCAGCACCGAGGGTTTGTCCTGCGAGGCCCGCTCGACCTCTTTTGCAGTGTATTCCCGGAACGCCGCCGTCAAAGCGTCGGCGTCGCGGGCTTTGAAAAAAACAAGGTATTTGGGAATATCCCCGGACTTATCCTTTTTCAGAGCGAAATCCACGCCGTATTTCCGTGCCACGCGCTCAAAGGACTTGATGTTGCTGTCGGTGATCTCTATATTGGAGACGCCCTGATTCTGCCCGATGAGCTGCTTCACCGTCTGCTTGCCGGTGGGCTTTTCCGGTGCGGCGCGGGCTTTTTGCAGCCGCTTCTCCTTGCGGCTTGCCAGATATTTCAGAATGGCGGCTTTCAGCAGCCGCCCGGTGAGCTTTGTCGCGCTGATGACCAGCGTGACCGCTCTGTTTTCCACTTCCTCCTGCAAGGGTCATCCCTCCTTTCCCGCATAGTGGGGCGAATTGTTACGCGCCCGCCCATTCCAGCACGAAAATCACGGTCAGCACCTGCTCGGAGATGGGACGGGAGGCGGCAGATACCACCGCGTCATAGTGCAGCGGCAGCGCCTCGCCGCCGGGAATGCGCCAGCCGCCGCCGAGGGGCAGGGCTTCCTCCGCACCGGTCGTCCTGCTCTGTGCGCCGTTGACAGAAAAGCCGATTTTACGGCTGTCCACCTTTTCTGTTGCCATATTGGTGGAAAACGGCACCAGCGTCCAGCCGTTCTCTGTGCGCAGGGTGACGGAGCTGACGCTGACCGCGCCGGTGGAGCGGTTGACGATGCGGACGTTGGATGCGGCATAGACTGTGCCGGTTTTTGATACGGTCAGCGTCATACCGGCAGGGACGATGACTGAAAATCGGGTCAGCAGATAACCGCAGTCATCACAGTATCCGTCTCTGTCCCCGTCAAGATGCGCCTGCACCGCAAAACCATTATACCCGCAATCGCAGGAAACGGCGCGGCGATGCTCCGTGTCGGAAACGCTCTGCCACGCGCCGTACTGAAACGCATGGGCTTCCTCCGCCGTAACAACGCGCCCGCACTCACAGGTGCGGGTTCTTGTATGCTCCGTATCGCTGAACAGCGTCAGCGTGTCCAAAAAGACATGGTAGGTATAAAGGTTTCTTTCGTATCCGCACAGACAGGATTCATGGCGGGTGTGGCGCTCCGCGTCAAAATCCTGCCACGCTTCCTCGGACGTGCATTGATGCGCGGCGTACTCATACCGGCTGTACCCGCAGGC
>OJOJ01000487.1_pt1 | contig 12557 bp, 10 predicted proteins | sample 1598041 | NCBI WGS metagenome assembly OJOJ01 (sample SAMN01915218, study PRJEB22387) | human gut metagenome | isolation source: stool | host: Homo sapiens | place: USA
ATAAATAGACAAAATCCTCCGAAGGTTCCATGTCCTCCGGAGGATTCCCGCATCACTTTCTTCTATTATAATAGAATACACATTTCTCTCCATCTATATCCGCCCGTCAGGCGGAAAACTTCCGCTAAAACGGCCGGAAACAGCAACAGTTGCAGAGGAGATCCAGACAGAGCAGGCTTAAGCACCAGTTCCCTGCGCTCGCATACGGTCTGTCGTAGTCACTTCCCATGCTGGTATACCATGTGCCGCCATACTGAAGATGCTGTAAAAACTGCCGGTATTCCATATTGCTCGGCTCCATCTCCACCGCACGCTTTGCGTGTTCCATCGCGTTGATGTTATTGCCCATGCCCTGATTGGCAATCGCGCTGAAATAGTACCAGCGCGCCCGGCGTTCCCCAAACGGAATTCCGTTCAGCACATTCAACGCCTCCACATAGTGTCTGCTTGCAATATAATTTGCAGCCGCCTGCATCTTCGGCGATTCATTCTGACCGAATCCGTGGCTGCCGGCGTAACTGTAACCGCCGGAATTGCTACTGTAGCCGCCGCCATAACCGTATCCACCGCCCTGCTGCTTCTCCTTCATGATCTGGTCATATGCCTGCTGTACTTCCTTAAAATGCTCCTCAGCCTCATCCCTGTTCGGATTGTTCACATTCGCATCTGGATGGTATTTTCTGCTGAGTGCTCTGTATGCCTTTTTTATCTCTTCATCTGAGGCTCCCCGCGATACGCCGAGCACCTGATATGGATCTGTCATATATGTGTAACCTCGCTATTTGCGCGCTTTTTTCTTATTCTTCTCTTCCGCCTTGCGTTTTTTCAGCTGAAGATACTCGTATTTTGACCATACGCCGGAATACAGCACATTCCGCAGTATATCCGCATGTAATAAAATCGGAAGGCGCTCAAACGACTTGGCGCACTCGGACATCATGCTCGTGAGCAGCAGACGGCAGAGCGTATCCATGTCATCCGCACTCTCCCGCATCGCATAGACGAGTGGATTGTACTCCTTTTTCCTGCGATCCTCATCGTAATCCTCATAGGCATCCATAATGTAGATGAACTTTCCCATGTAAAAGCCAAGTGTGCGCAGCTCTTCCTGCCACTCATCCTCTCTCCAGCAGAAAATCTCACCCAGCATCTCTCCGGTCAGACCTGCCACCACATCAAGGTTCGTCTCGCCTCTTGCCTCCACCTCGTCTGTTTTTCGCATGAACTCTTCCACTGCGTGAACCTGGCGCGGATACTTCTCTATCACGCGCGCATAGTCCTTATCCAGCATCTTTGCAAACGCCTTCTTCGTATAGGCTTTCTCGTCCTTCCAGTCGTCAATCAGATTATGATAGGCTACAATCAGATTCATATCCGCCGCATAATCTGTCGCCTCATTGATCCACACCTGTCGCTTCCTGGTCGGATGCAGCGCGCAGGTAATCTCGGAGGATTCATTCGTAAGCTCATACAAGCCCGTCAGAAGAACGATCAGAAATGTCATATCATAGTTGAGCAGCATCTGTCCTTTTGCACCACAGTTGGATTTGAGTCTCTGGCACAGTCCGCAGTAATATGCCTGATATGCCTTCCGGTTCTCCTCTGTCATGATCTTCTGATTGATATTTATGTAACCGAACATTCCAAGTTCTCCTTTGCCCTGCCAGATCAGCTTCTTCTGATGAATTCTCTCCTGCACTTCGGGCAGGTAATACAGATTTTGCCTCTTCCCTTCGGCACCCGCACTCTCTGCCTGCATCCAGGACACTTGAAAAAGCGGTAGGTATCTCTCTGTGCGAAGCGCTTCTTCCACTGATCCCGCTTCACAACTGCTTTGTAGCGCCTGCTCAGATACCGCTGATTCTCCTCGTAACGCTTCGAGACGTTCTTTGAAAACATACGGAAACAATTATAAATCATCAGCGCAATTCCAAACCAGTAAAAAACGGAAAGCACCGGCAGAAGCCCGCTAAACATCGACACAACCAGACTCACCAATACCACGATGTTCAAGGTTCTCCCAAGCTCATCCGCTCCATACCGTCCAGTCATAAAACGCTGCAGTTTTTCTCTCATATCCATTCCTTCCTTTCCGGATCATGAGATCATGTTAAGCCCTGCAAAATAGACTGTCAACCTTCCTATCGTCTTTTTAGAAACATTTTAGACTTTGATTAGATTTCAGGCTGCCTGTCAAAACAGGCGCACCTTTCTCCTCATATCCTCCGGATCTTTTGCTCCTGCGATCGCCGTCCCGGACGTAATGCAGCTCTTCATATAAAGATTGTAAATCGCATCATCAATCTGCACTCTGCCACGCTCCTTCTCTGCTCCGGCGGACGTATCCAGCTGCTGTATCCGGTTCTCCGCAATCAGACTGCGCACCCCGGCATCCGCCACCAGAACCTCATAGGCAGCCACGCGCCCGGCTTCATCCTGCCGCCGCAGCAGCTTCTGCGCCATAGCCCCCGCCAGTCCCTGCGCCAGACTTTCCAGAAGGATCTGCGAACCGGATGTGCTCCCGCCGCACTGTACCAGATGGAGCAATGCCGCCGTCACACTGTCCTCCTTCTCTGCCAGAATCACAAACTGCCCTCTCCTGACTGCTGCAAACAAAAGCCCGGCCTCCCGCTCATTCCCGATTCCATCCAGAAGGATCACATCGGCATCCTGCTGCAGCGCCATCGCAAGGGCTTCCTCCCTGGAAGCGCAGTCCGCTCCGATCTCCCGCTGCACAACCAGTCCCCTTCCCTGCGGAAGGATGTATTCTGTCGTATCCTCCACAGAGACAATGACCTTTGACTGTGTTGCGGCAATCTGTGCGGCAAGTGATGCCACCGTCGTCGTCACTCCGCTTCCTCTGCCTCCCGTGACAAGAAGCAGCCCGCGCCCGTTTTTCACAAGCTCCGTAATCTCCTCCGGTAACAGAAGTTCCTCCGGCATCGGAACCCCGGCCGGATGCAGTCTTACGGACATGGCATCTCTCCCCTGCTGTCTGTATACGGACACGCGCAGACGCAACGCTTCGGAAAATGAATAGCTGCATACCAGCGCGCCTTTCGTGCGGTACTCTTCCAGCTGATCCCCAGACAAGATCTGCTCCGTCACCTCTGTAAGATCCGCATCCTGCCATTCTGCGGCGTCCTCCTGCCCTGCGGCAGTCAGTTCTCCGTCAATCCGAAGCATCGCCGGTCTTCCCGGGACAAGGTGTACATCCGATGCACCTTTGCCATCCGCATATTCCATAAGATCATTAAAAAGTTTTATGCCGTTCATAGAAAAACTCCTTCTTATTGCTTCATAGGGAAATGCAATGCATCCCCGCAGAGCGTTTTTTATTTCTAGGAAGGTTCTACTTTCACACATTAATGTATCACGGTATTTCCTATGAAATAAAAAGAGCCGCTGCGCGACTCTCAGATACTTCTATGTGACAATGATAAGCAGAACGATAAGCCGGGTTATGTCTAAACCGTGGCAAGCCACGGTCGGAATGATCATCTATCTAGGATGACTGTTGCCAGCCACCTCAAGCAACCTACCTAAAGCTGGCGGGCCGCGTCAACGCTTTTGTTCGGTCTTGCTTCGGATGGGGTTTACATATGCCCGCTCTGTTACCAGCGCGGCGGTAGTCTCTTACACTGCCCTTCCACCCTTACCGTATTCCGGCATTACCGGAACCGGCGGTATATTTCTGTTGCACTATCCTTGGAGTCGCCTCCACCGGACGTTATCCGGCATCCTGCCCTGTGAAGCCCGGACTTTCCTCACCCCAGCAATGCTGGGCCGCGATCATTTGTTCTACTTATCACCGCAACTATTGCTTATTATAATGTGCTTTCCGCAAAATGTCAAAGCAATCCTATACATTGAAGCAGGAACCGCCGATGAATTCGCGGATAATCGAATTCTGGCTGATACCGTCGCTCGGCATCGGAAGGAAATAATCCAGAAACTTGAGCAGGCGCTTTGCCTCCAGATATTCCGGACAATCCTTGTCAATGGCAAACAGCAGCGGCTCGGCATACATCTTTAACACTGCCAGTTCATAGATCAGCGCCGAGTTAAACATCACGTCCGCCCCCTCCTGGAACGGGAAAATGTACCGCTCCTCACCGCGGCGCACCGAATCCCACATGGCGATGGTCTCCTTTGCGGAAGTTCCTCTCGTGCGCGCATCTCTCACAATCCGGCGGATCATTCTGCCGTCCGTTGTTGGCAGGCAGTTGTGCTCGTCGATGTTGAGCTGGGTCAGCGCACTGATGTAGATTTTGAACTTGCTCTCCACCGGGAGCGAGCAGGACATCCTGTCGTTGAGTCCGTGGATTCCCTCGATGACCAGTACGTCCTCTTTTCCAAGTTGCATGTAGCGGTCCTTGTATTCCCGCTTGCCGGTCTTAAAATTGAAGACCGGCAGATTGACGCGCTTGCCCGCAAGCAGTTCATTCATGTCGTGGTTAAACAGCTCCACATCCAGCGCTTCCAGACATTCCAGATCGAGTTCCCCGTTCTCATCGCGCGGGCACTGATCCCTGTTCGCATAATAATCATCGAGAGGGAACGGATGCGGCTTTAATCCCTTCGCAGCAAGCTGGATAGAAAGGCGGTGTGAAAAGGTGGTCTTTCCGGAGGAAGACGGTCCGGCAATCATGATAAACTTTTTGCCTCCCGACTTTACAATCGTATCTGCCAGATGACCGATCCGTTCCTCAAACAGTGCCTCCTGCGTCAGAATAATTTCCTGCATGCGTCCTTCCGCAATCGCGTCATTAAGCGCGCCGATCGTGCCGATCTCTAGCATGCGCCCCCACTCACGCGAAGCCCTCAGCGTGTGGAACAGCTTCCCGGAAGGTGCAAACTCTGCCACTTCCCTTGTATTCTCATTCGGGAACAGAAGTACAAATCCATCCTCATACGTCACAATATCGTAGTAGCGGAGATAGCCCGTAGACGGCACCATAAATCCGTAAAAATAGTCCTTATAGTGATCGAGCACATAGATATTGACCCTGGAACTGCGGCGGTATTTAAAAAGCTTTTCCTTATCCTCCATCCCGAGGTCATGGAACAGTGCAATCGCATCATCTGTGTTCATGCTGCGCTTCTCAATCTCGATATCCTCCGTCACCAGACGGTACATCTCCTTTTTCAGCGCTATGGCGCGCTCTTCGTCCACCGCAATCACGCGCTCCTGTCTGTCTGCCTTTTCACGCAGCTCGCAGTAATATCCCTGACCGATGGAATAGAGTACACGGACGCTGATATGTTCGCTTCCCCAGAGATTGTAGACCGCCTTCTGCATCAGAAGCGTGACGCTTCTGCGGTATGTCTTTTTTCCCGTCTTATCGGCTGTTGTCACAAACGAAAGCGTTCCGTCCCGCTGTGCCGTCTTATTCAATTCCCGCAGCCGGTTATTATACACCACAAGCACGATGTCATCCGGATATTTTTCCTGGTATTCCTGCGAAATTGCAAGGAAACTGGTTCCCGCCGGATATTGTCTTACTTCCCCTTCAATTGTCAAGCTGACCATATCTTTCCCCATACGAATCTCTCCCCCTCTGCCTTTTCTTCAAGGCTTTTTGTCATTCATAATACGCAAGCGCCCTGGCGTTCTGCGCGAGGATCTGTTTTACGTCGTCAATCCGGGCTGCGATCTGCTCCGTCGCCGGCTGACCGGATAGCTGTGTTAAAATATCCTGCTGGATCTGCGCTTCCCAGCGGAGATACGCCAGAAGCACCGGATGTTTTTCTGTAAGAAGCTGCTTTCCATAGCGGAATTCCAGTTCCTGCTCTTCTGTAAAGCTGTCCGCATGAGAGACTGCGGAAGCATCAAAGTGAACGCGCATCATGGGGTAATATTTCCCATCCTCCATGACCATCTCTTCCCTCTCTGTGACATAACCGTTCTCCATCAGAAAACGCCGCACCTTCGGAAGCTCTGACTGCGGCTGCAAAACCAGCCCATGTGCCTGCTCACAGATGACTCTCCCGCTCTCCAGAATATGTTTGACCAGTCCGCCGCCCATCCCCGCAATCAGGATGGTGTCCGCCTCACCCGGCTTTAGCGCCGCAACGCCGTCCGACAGACGGGTCTGTATGTAGTCTTCCATGCCGTACATCCGGATGTGTTCCCTGGCACGCTCCAGCGGTCCCGTCCGGATATCCATCGCAATCGCACTGGGGATGCGCTTTCGTTCCACCAGATAAATCGGTACATACCCGTGATCGGTTCCCACATCCGCCAGCCGCTCTCCCTCTCCGATGAGTCCTGCCGCCGTTCTTAAACGTTCTGATATTTTTACCATAGATTACTCCAGATAATCCTTTAATTTGCGGCTTCTGCTCGGATGACGCAGCTTGCGCAGCGCCTTCGCCTCGATCTGACGGATACGCTCACGTGTGACATTGAACTCTTTTCCGACTTCCTCAAGTGTCCTCGCACGTCCGTCCTCCAGTCCAAAACGCAGTGTCAGCACCTTCTGCTCACGCTCTGTCAGCGTTCCGAGCACTTCCTCCAACTGTTCTTTTAACAGGGTAAATGCCGCTGCATCCGCCGGTACCGGAACGTTGTCGTCCTGGATAAAATCACCGAGATGGCTGTCCTCCTCCTCACCGATCGGAGTCTCTAAGGATACCGGCTCCTGCGAAATCTTTAAGATCTCACGCACACGCTCCACCGGCATGTTCATCTCCGCAGCGATCTCCTCCGGAGTAGGTTCGCGTCCCAGCTCCTGCAGTAACTGTCTGCTGACACGGATCAGCTTGTTGATCGTCTCGACCATATGCACCGGAATACGGATGGTTCTCGCCTGATCTGCAATGGCTCTCGTGATTGCCTGACGGATCCACCATGTCGCGTAGGTGGAGAACTTATATCCCTTGCGGTAATCAAACTTTTCCACCGCCTTGATCAGTCCTAAATTTCCCTCCTGAATCAGATCCAGAAACAACATTCCACGACCGACATAGCGCTTTGCAATGCTGACAACCAGACGAAGATTGGCCTCTGCCAGTCTCTTTTTCGCCTCCTGATCGCCGAGCTCCATACGCTTTGCCAGCTCAATCTCCTCCTCCGCGGACAGAAGCGGCACTTTTCCGATCTCTTTTAAATACATACGCACCGGATCTTCAATGGAGACACCGTCCGGAACGGAAAGATCAATCTTCTCGACCTCAATCTCATCCTCATCATCGACGTCAAGAAGCATCTCATCGTCAACGTCGTCATCCGTAATACGAAGCACGTCGATGTTGTTTGCCTCAAGGAAATCAAGAATCTTCTCAAACTGCTCTGCATCCAGCTGCATGTCGGAAAAGAAGTCGCTGATCTCCTGATACTCCAGCATGTTTTTCTTCTTTTTTGCCAGCGCAAGCAGTTCTCTTAACTTTATCTGGAACTTCTCCTGGGCGCTTGCCACCCCGTTCTCTGCTCCCGCATCGGCAGTTTTCGCAGCAGAGTTCTCCTTGTTTTCTCCCAGAACTTCCTTATTGTCGGTGTTTTCTTTCTTTTTTGCCATTTTCGCTTCATCCTCTCATAGTTCGTTACTATTTTGTCCTTAAATGCAGATTTTCATCCACATTCCTGCTTCTTTGCCCGCTCTCATTCCTCCAGCGGAATATGAACCGTTCCCGGCAGCTCATTCTTTTCTTTTGCCAGAGCCGCCATCTCCTGAACGTCAAACGTGTTTGCCAGCTTATGATTGATGCTGTTCTCCCGCACGCGGATCACGGTCTCGCGCAGCGCTTTTTCGCGTTCCTCCCTGGTATCCACCCGGTGGATTGTCGCGTTTAAGATTCCCGCTGCCTCCCGCTGCTGCTCCTCATCCTCGTAGGTGCTGATGATCCGCGCAGGATTGACTGTCCCGTCCTTCTCATACTGTTCAAACAGCATTTTTGCCACACTGTGGCAGATCGGGTCCGTAAAATCATCTGCACCAACATATCTTTGCACCTTTGGAAACAACGCCGGACTGTTCGTCAGCCACGTCAGCAGAAGCTTCTGCGACTGCACCATGCCGTCCTCGCGCTTTTTCGCACTCTTTTTGTATTCTGTGCGCGCACCGTCCTGTGCGTCCGCGACGCTCTGCGGCGCCCTGCCTCCTCCGGCAAGTCCGGCCTTTAATCCCTGCTGGTTGACCAGCCTTCTCAAATCGTCCGGCGAGATCATGTATTTGGCTGCAACCGCCTCGATATAATTATCGCGCTCTAACTTCTCCGTAAATCCGCAAAGCATCTTCGCGACCGCATTGTAAAAGGCCGTCTTGCCCTCCGGATCGTGCATGTCGTGCTGCTGCTCTTCCATGCTCACCTCAAACAGAAAACTGTTCTCCGCCTGGTCAATGCGCTCCTGATACGCCTCCGCGCCAAGCGCCTTGATAAACTCATCGGGATCCTTATACGGCTTCATGTTGATGATCTTGGTCGTGATTCCGACTTCTTTTAAAATCGGGATGGCCCTGAGCGCCGCCTTGATCCCCGCCCCGTCGCTGTCATACGTCAGATAGACTTCCTTGGTATAGCGCTTGAGCAGATTGGCATGACCGCTTGTGAGCGCCGTACCGAGCGACGCCACGGCATTGTCAAATCCTGCCTGGTGCAGTGCAATCACATCCATATATCCCTCGCACAAGAGCAGCTGCGGCTTTTTTGTCACCCGTGCGAAATTGAGTCCGTAGAGATTGCGGCTCTTGTCGAATATCTTCGTCTCGGGGGAATTGAGATACTTTGGCTCTCCATCTCCCATGACGCGCCCGCCAAATCCGATCACCTTATTGTGCACATCCATGATCGGAAACATGGCACGGTTCCAGAACTTATCATGTCCGCCCCGCACCTCATCGATCGTGACGAGACCCGAATCCTTTAAGATCTCGTCGTCATAGCCCTTCGATCGCAGATACCGGTACAGATCATCGCTGTACTGATCCGAATATCCCAGCCCGAACTTGTGGATCGTCTCATCGGACAGCGCCCTCTTTTTAAAATAATCAAGCGCACGTTTCCCGCGTTCCCCGCGAAGCAGCACGAAAAAATACTTTGCCGCCTCCTTGTTGATCTCCAAAAGACGTGCCCTCCGGTCCGCCTCCTGCCGCTGCGCCGCCGTATATTCCTGCTTCGGGAGGTCGACGCCCGCCCGCTCGGCAAGCGCTTCCATCGCTTCCCCGAACGTGTAATTCTCGTACTGCATCAGGAATGTAAAAACATTGCCTCCCGCGTGGCAGCCAAAACAATAGTACATCTGTTTATTGGGAGAGACCGAAAAAGAACCGGTCTTCTCATTATGGAAAGGGCACAGCCCGAAGTAGGTACTGCCCTTTTTTGACAGCCGCACATACTGCGAAATGACGTCCACGATATCGTTGCGCGAACGCACTTCTTCTATCAATTCATCCGAATAACGCGGCATCTTCCGCTCCTTTCTTTCCGCTTTTTATTTCCATTCTAATAGCCATCCACCTGCCAGGCCTGAGGGAGAAAGTACTCCGAAAACTTGGTGATGGCATACTGATCCGTCATTCCTGCGATGTAGTCCGCGACCACGCGCTCCGCGCTCTCGCCCTCGTCCATCATGCGCAGATATTTTGCCGGGAGCTGATCCAGATGCTCCTTGTAAAAGTAAAAGAGCTGCTCGATCATCGCCTTCGCCTTGACTTCCTCTCCCTTTGCCACAGGGTTCTTGTAGACGTTCTCAAACATGAACTTGCGCAGATCGATCATCGCCTCCTCGATCTCCGGCGACATCATGATGTCATCCTTCTCCCTGCTGTTCATGATAATGTTATGTATCAGCGTATTGAGGCGCTGCTTGGTGGAAAAACCAAGGGTCTTTCTGAGTTCAAGCGGAATATCGTCCTCCGTTAAGACCAGCGCACGGATCGCATCGTCAATATCGTGGTTGATATAGGCAATCTTATCCGAAAAACGCACAATCTTTCCCTCGAGCGTATGCGGCATCAGTCTGGACTGATGGTTCAAAATACCGTCCCGCACTTCCCATGTGAGATTCAGCCCCTTTCCATCCTTCTCCAGCTTCTCCACGATACGCACACTCTGTTCGTTGTGCCGGAATCCATTCTCGCAGAGCCCGTTTAACACGAACTCGCCGGCATGTCCAAACGGCGTATGCCCGATATCGTGTCCGAGCGCAATCGCCTCGACCAGATCCTCATTGAGGCGCAGTGCCTTTGCGATCGTTCTGGCATTCTGCGATACCTCGAGTGTATGGGACAGCCTCGTCCGGTAATGATCGCCCTTCGGTGTCAGGAACACCTGCGTTTTGTTCTTGAGACGCCGGAACGCCTTGCTGTGCAGGATGCGGTCTCTGTCACGCTGAAATACCGGTCTGATATCACACGGCTCCTCATACACATCTCTGCCCTTAGAATGAATGCTGAGCGTGGCGTACGGACTTAAGGTCTCGCACTCCATTCTCTCTATTTCTTCCCGTATCGACATGTATTATCTCCTCTTTTTCGTCACGCACTACGCAGTGACTCCATATATATAATTCTGCGTCCGGAGTGGATTTCCTCTATTTTTTTCGACACAGTTTGAAAAAATCATGTTTCCTTGCGCTAAAAATGCTATACTATAACCACCAAATGAACAAGGAGTGTGGTACCATGGTTTTATTTCTGCTCATCATCCTTATTATGATTTCGGTATATTGGAGACCAATGTGGGGAATTCTAAGAGGTCTGCTGCTCGGCTTTCTTTTTTTAATCGGGGGCAGTTCTCTGAACATCCCGGTTCCGGTTTCGTTTGTGGTATTTGTTCTCTACTGCCAGCTGGGCACCCCCTGGCTTCGCAAGACAAACTACCGGCAGACAAAAGCGACAAGAACATTTCACGAATCGACAACCACCGACGCGGATCACTCCACGTACACCACGGAGCAGTACTATTATGCCTATGAGGTGGACGGCACGGATTATACCAACGTGCATAGCATCTATCCGTATAATAAGAAGCTGCATGCGGAAGCCAAAAGCGCAGAATGTGAAATTTTCTACCATCCGAAAAAGCCGAAGAAGATGTTCTGCCCGGAAGATATCGCAAAAGATTACTACACGATATGGATTCTCCGGTTCCTGATCGGCGGCGCTATCATTGCAACAGATTTTTATTTTTAATTTATTATAAAATGAGAAAGGCAGGTCAATAAGCATGAAAATAACAATCGCAAGACAGTGTGGAAGCGGCGGGCACAAAGTCGCCGACATTCTGTCCGAAAAACTGGGTATGGAGATTTTTGACAAAAAAAGATTTATCGAAGAGTCTAAAAGAAGAAACGTCTATGATGAAAACGCAAATTTTCTGAACGAGAAACCGATCGACAGTTTTCTTTACAGTCTTATCATGAGCTACGGTTCCAAAAATCCGCGTGAACGATATATCCGTTTTGTAAAGGATGTCACGGAGCAGGAATCCTGTATTATCATCGGCAGATGCGCAAACATAATCTACAAGGATGACCCGGACTGTGTGTCCGTTTATCTCCACGCCGATCCGGACATACGGAAAAAGAGAATCCAGGAGCGCGACCACGTATCTGAAAAAGAGGCTGCGGAGACATTGCGGGAAGTAGATGAAAAGCGTTCTGCATTTCAGGAACAGTGCACGGCAACCCGCTGGGGCGACGGCAACGAGTATGACCTTTGTATTGATACAGGGAAAATCGGTATCGAGAAAGCTGCCGAATTAATTTTGCAGTATATAGAATACAGGAAATGAAAAAACGGGAAGCCTTCACTCTCAAGGCTTCCCGCAAATAAAAATGCAGGAGATGGGACTTGAACCCACACGATATTGCTACCACAGGCACCTGAAGCCTGCGCGTCTGCCAATTCCGCCACTTCCGCGTACTGCGTTTCGTATCATATCATTTCTATCCGCAAATGTCAACAGGAAAATTGATAAAATCGAAACGCTTTTTCATTTTTAATTATTCTGCGTCCGTTGCAGAGGCATCACTGCCAGTTGCAGCCGGTGTCTCAACAGTTGCATCACTGGCGGTTGCCTGTACCCCCTTACCATTCTCTAACAGGTAATCAACGACCTTCTGCGCCAATGCATAATAAACAAGATCCTCAGAGGTATAATTCTTTTCAAGGCTGGACTCATCATCGTAACCATAATAATCCATGATTGTCTTCTTATAGTCATCGACCTCTGCCTTATCAACGGTGATTCCGGCATCCTTTGCAACTGCACATACCGCAATCTTTTCCTTCATATAATCTTCAGCCAGTCCCTGTACATACTCACGGAAATCTGACTCGCTCTTGAAGCCATATCTGGCTGTTACATAATCACCAAGCGAATAACCATACTGGGAAGCTGCCTGCTCCTGCTGGGAAATACTCTTGTCGATCAGATCCTGCATTTCCTTCTCAGGATACTCATTGTATGTTGTCTTCTCTACAAGCACCTGCATAACAGCACTTTCATTTGCGCTCTTATCGGACTTGTCATACTGCTCAACCAGATCTTTTCTGACAGAATCCTCATATTCCAGAATTGTTGTTGCATCTGTATAAGAAGCAACAAATGCA
>OJOJ01000503.1_pt1 | contig 12259 bp, 10 predicted proteins | sample 1598041 | NCBI WGS metagenome assembly OJOJ01 (sample SAMN01915218, study PRJEB22387) | human gut metagenome | isolation source: stool | host: Homo sapiens | place: USA
TCCCTTCGGGACATTTCCCCCTGATAGGGGGAATCGGCCCCTGGGAGGGGAGCCTGGGGATCAGCGGATCGATTCGAAGCGGCGGACGCCGCGGGTGGCGAGCCAGTGCTGGGTCAGGGCGTACAGCGCGGCGAGGAGCGCCAGCACCAGCGCCAGGAATACCGGCGTAGTCAGCACGATCGCCAGCAGCGCAAAATACACCGCGCCGACCGCCAGCACGAACCCCCACACGATCAGCATCGTGAGCACCACGCCCGCGCCCTGCTTGACCGCCTGCGTCTCATTGATCCAGTCAAGATTGCAGTGGCGCAGATCCTCCATCAGGCCGACGTCGGCGCTCAGAAGCACGAACAGGAGCTGGCAGGCCAGCAGCAGGATCACCTCCACCGCCGGAAGCCTCAGCACCAGCGCGCACACCAACATCATCAAAAGCGCAGGGCCGGCTGACAGGCTGTTGGAGAGGTTCAGCTTGGCCCGCAGGACCTTTTTCGTCGGGACCGGCATGGAACGCACGATCCAGTAGCTCTTGCCCTCCAGCGAGACGGAGGAGGCCGTGAAGAACACCATGCCGGAGACCAGCATCCCCGCCAGCAGCAGGATCGGCGCGAGCGCCTGCTTCAAAGCGGGCATCACCTGAAAAACTGTCAGGAGCTCCTGCCGCTTGACGACGGCCAGCACCGCCAGCGCCAGCTCAAACACCAGCCCGAGGCCCGCGTTCAGCATATAGCCCGAGCTGCTGGTCAGCCGGGCCAGCTCCCGTCGGTAGAGCGCCGCATCCTGCGACGAGGCGTGCATGGCCTTTTTCTCATATCTGACCCGGATCTGCCCGCGGTTGGTCGTGACGATGCAGATAAAGCTGCGCGCGAGCAGCGCATAGGCCAGCGCGAACGGCAGGATGGTCCACAGGAGCGTCAGGCCCAGGCAGGCCAGGTTCCCCTCCGCCGCGGCTCTGCCCAGCCAGACGAGCGGCAGGGCCGCACCGAGCGCGCCCGCGATGGCCTGGCCGTTCGCGGCCAGCTGGGTCACGTAGGTATTCATCCGGAAGCAGAACACGAAATACGCCAGCAGGAACACGACCGACAGCACCATGGTGATGACCGTCGTATTGCGCATGCGGCTCGTAAGCAGCGAAATGAGCCAGGCAAACAGGCAGCTCACCGCCAGCGCAAACAGCGGCAGCGCCAGCACGATCAGCACGAAGGCTGCGATCCCGGCGGCGTCCGGGCTGCCGAAGCGCAGCCACGCGGCAAAGACCGGCAGCGCCACGACCAGCTCGAACACGAAGTTCATGGCGAGCATCGCCGCCATACGGCTGAGCAGGATCAGACCGGGCCTGACCGGCATGGACAGCAGCAGCTCGTTGTCCTTCGCCTCAAACAGCTGGGATTTCGCCGTAAAGACGCTGCCGATGAACATGAGCGCAAAGGCCATGATGGCGAACATCGCGAAATACAGCCAGCCGAGCCCCGCGGGGAAGAACGCCTCCGCCAGCTGCGAGAACGAGGAATAGAACAGGAAGACGAACGCACAGAAGCAGTAAAGCATCAAAAATGCATAGCCGGCGGCCTTGCCCTTCGTCTGGCTCTTCCGCTTCCGGCTCTGTCCGGTAAACGCGGCGAGCAGCGCCGCCATCCGGACGCGAAGCAGCGTTTTAAGCATTCTTCTCACCCTCCAGCTCCAGGAACACAGCCTCCAGCGACTGGTCGCCCTTGACCTCGTCCATCGTGCCGGACGCGATCAGGCGGCCCTGCTTGATGATGGCGACCTTGTCGCAGAGCTTCTCCGCGACCTCCAGCACGTGCGTGGAGAAGAAGATCGCGCCGCCGCGGTCACAGTGCTCGCGCATGATGGTCTTGACCTGATAGGCCGCCGTCGGGTCCAGACCGACGAAGGGCTCATCCATGATGATGAGCTTCGGGTCATGGAGCAGGGCCGAGATAATGGCCAGCTTCTGCTTCATGCCGTGCGAATACGCCGAGATCGGCTGGGCCAGATCGCCGGTCAGGTCGAACAGGTCCGCGTATTTTTCGATCCGCGCCTCGCGGTCGTTCTTCGACACGCCGAAGATATCCGCCACGAAGTTCAGATATTTGACGCCGGAGAGGAACTCGTACAGGTCCGGGTTATCCGGAATGTAGGCCAGCTGCTGCTTGCAGCCGAGCGGATCGGCCTTGACGGACTTGCCGTCGATGTAGATCTCGCCCTGCTCAAACTGCAGGATCCCGGCGCAGCTCTTGATCGTTGTGGTCTTGCCCGCGCCGTTGTGGCCGATAAAACCGTAGATCTCGCCGGGCCGGATGTGCAGGCTCAGATCGTCGACGGCTTTCTTCTCTCCATATGTTTTGCTCAGATGCTCGATTTTCAGCATCAGAAACACCCCTTTCTATGTGTGTGCTCCTTTGGACGCACGATATCAGACAAAAGTTCCCGTGTGTCTAGGGTGTATCTGAAAACTGTCAACGCACCCGGACAGCGGGCCTTTTCACGCTGCCGGTCACATCACCAGTTTTCAGATACGCCCTGACCATTATATCAATTTTTTCCTGTTTGTACAGGCGAACTTTTTAGCAGTCTTTCCTGTCGACTGCTAAAATTCACAGTCCGTTCATGAAAACATGCAGATTTGTTCACAGGCGGGGCTTATCATAAGACTCGTAAACAAGAGATGAGCGAGGCGCTCAGCTCCGGTTTCCCAAAACCATATATACAAGACTCAAGGAGGTCTTTTCCATGTTAGTCCCGTATGCACGTAAAAATCACACTGTTTCCAATTTCAATCCGTTCCACGACTTTGACGAGCTGGAGCGTGCCTTCTTCTCCGACAACGCCCTGAGCGAGTTCAAGACCGACATCCAGGAGGACGGCGACAACTTCGTCCTCGAGGCGGATCTGCCCGGCTTCAAGAAGGAGGACATCCATGTCGACGTGGCCGACGACCGTCTGACCGTCACCGCCGAGCGGCATTCCAACTTCGAAGACAAGGACAAGAAGAACAAATATGTCCGCTGCGAGCGCTCCTACGGCACCTACGCCAGAAGCTTTGATATCTCCGGCATCGACGCCAAGGCGATCAAGGCCGCGTACAGTGACGGCGTTTTGCGCGTGACGCTGCCGAAGCAGAAGGAGGTCCCCGCCTCGTCCAGACGGCTGGAGATCGAATGATCGACAGGTCCAAAGGGTCCTGCGCCACAGGCGCAGGACCCTTTTTCTATGGAAACCAACGCCCCGCACGCAGGCCGCGTGCGGGGCGTTTTACTTGGTGCTTATTCTTCCTCGGTCTCGGGGAAATCTTCCTTCACGGCGGCTTCCGCGGACTTGTAGCGGCTGTAGGCCACGACAATGCGGCGGTTGGGCTCGGTGCCGGTGGAGAAGGTGGTCACGTCGGGATGATCCTGCAGGGCCGCGTGGATGACGTGGCGCTCATAGGCGTTCATCGGCTCGAGCGTGATGTTGCGGCGGTAGCGGGTGACCTTGCCGGCGACCTTCTGGGCCAGACGCTGCAGCGCCTGCTCGCGCTTGAGGCGGTAGCTCTCAGCGTCGACATTGATGCGCACGCGCTTGTTCTGGCCGCGGTTGATGGCGTAGTTGGTCAGGTGCTGGATGGCGTCGAGCGTCTCGCCGCGGCGGCCGATGAGGATGCCGAGGTTGTCGCCCACGAGGTCAACGAGGTACGTGTCGTCGCTCTTTTTCATGGCGTGCGGCACAGCGTCGGAGCCCATGTGCTCCAGAAGGCCCTTGATGAAGGTCTCGATGCGCTCTTCAGTCGAGCCGGGCTCCGCGGGAGCGTAGACCTTCGGCTCTGCCGGGGCTGCGGGCTTTTCTGCCTGCTGCTGGCGGGGCTTGGAGTCGCGGCGCTCAGGCTTCAGGCCGCGGTTTTTGCCGCCGCGGTCCTGCCGGGGCTGCTGGGGTGCCTTGGGGGCAGCGGCGCGGGTCTCGGCCAGGCGGGGCGCTTCGGGCGCGGCGGGGGCGATGACCTTCGGCGCTGCGGGCGCGATGACCTTCGCGCCGTCCGCGGGCTTGGGCTCAGCGGGCTTTTTCGGCTTGCTGCGGGAGGCGGAGGACAGGGCAGGCTTGGGCGCTTCGTCCGGCGCCTCATAGGTGACCTTGACGCGCGCGGGCTGCGCGCCGATGCCAAGGAACCCGGACTTCGGATTGTCCAGCACTTCGACGGAGACGCTGTCGCGGTCCATGCGCAGCTGCTCCAGCGCGGCTGCGATGGCCAGATCGATCGTCTTACCGGTTGCGGTGATAAATTTTTCCATAGTTACTCCTTCGTCTGTTCTGCGTCAGACTCGGCAGCGCGTTTTCTGCCGTAGTGAGAAGGATCGTAGGCCCGGCCGCGGCAATACGGACGCTCCGGATCGCCGGAGAGCGGCTTTTTGACCTCAGACTCCGGAACGGGGTTCTTCTTGGCCTCATAGTCTCTGGCGGCCTTTTCCGCAGCTTCCTTTTCTTGCTGACGGATCTTCTTCTTGCTGACGTTGTCGGTGATGCCGTCGGGGTTCTGCTCCCGGCGCAGGGCGCGCTGGCGCTCTTTTTCCGCCTCTTCGGCGCGGCGCTTGGCTGCAAGCTCCTGCCGGACGGCGTCTTCTTCCTCATAGACCTTGCGGTAGTGCTTCGTCAGGAAATAATCCTGCACGGCGCCGAACACGGCCTGCGCGATCCAGTAGATGGAGATCGCGGCCGGCATGGAAAAGCCGATCCAGAGGGACATCAGCGGCATCATGAGCATCATGGTCATGTTGGTCTGGTTGGCCGTCTTGGCAGCCTCGGCGTCCTGTTCGCCGTCGGCGTTCGTGGCGACCTGGTTGTTCATCTTCTGGCTGATCCACATGGACACGGCCTGCAGACCGGCAGAAACGACCGGGATCAGGAACAGACCGATCTCGCTCCAGCCCTCGCAGTCCCAGAAGCGGAACGTGGGGATAGCGGCCAGATCAATGCCAAGGAACTGGAAGTTCATGGCCTGCAGATTGATCTTCACATCCGAGCCCATAATGCTCTGGAGCACTTCGCGGAGCTTGTCCGCATAATCGCCGATATGACCGGCGGCGGCCAGCTGGGCATAGTACGCGTTTTTGCCGAGATTTTCGCCGCTGGCCTGCAGGAAGGCGACGATGGCCTCGGAGATGGAGCGGGAGTTGTGCATCATGTACGTGATCGGCTCACGGATGACGTTGTAAAGCGGCAGCAGGATGAGGAGCGGAATGAACGACCACAGGCAGCCGCCGCCCATGGACACGCCTTCTTCCTTGTACATCTGCTGGACGGCCAGCTGGTATTTCTGCTTGTCGTCGCCGTATTTGGCCTCAAGGGCCTTGACCTGCGGCGACAGACGGGACATCTTGAGCATACTCTTCTTGCTCTTGACCGACATCGGCAGCAGCACCAGCTTGACGATCAGCGAAAACAGGATCAGCGCCAGACCGTAGCTGTTGGTGAAGGTATACAGCCAGTCGAGCAGATAGCCGAACGGGACGCGGATCAGGTCAGAAATGCTGGTCGTATCCTTCGTCTCGGCGGCGGCAGCTTCAGCTGCTGCTACGGGCTCCATGCCCACGTATTTGTCGTTCGAGCTGACAGCGCCGGCGGCGCAGCCGGCCATGGACAGCAGCCGCCCCGACGGCGGTAAATACGCCTACATGGTAGGCGTGCTGCGGGGACAGGGCGTTTCGGCCGGCAAACAGCAGTGGAAGGAGCTGATCGACTACTGGTTCGACGGCGACAACGGCGTGAACGCCCTCGAAGCGGCCGTAAAGGAGGCTTCACAGCGGCTGGGCACACCCCCGGCCAAGCGCAAGGTCGTCATGGTAATGCCCGACCCGATCATCTACCGGAAGTACGACGACACGAACGAGTCGACGACCTACTGGGGTTCGCTCGGCGGGCGGCAGATGGATTTCGCCAAGGGAGCCGACCGCGTTGCGGCCTGCAAATGGTATATCGACCAGGTGCGCAGGCGCTTCGACGAAGAAAATTACCAGTATGTCGAACTGGCGGGGTTCTACCCCATCTCCGAAGAGATCGTGACGCCGGGCGACGGCTACTGCCACGAACTGAAAAAGTCGGAAGAGGTCATCCCCCAGGTTGCGGAATACCTGCATTCGATCAACCAGAGTTTCTGCTGGATACCCTACAACCGTGCCGCAGGCTACACCAAATGGAAGGAGATGGGCATCGACTACGCCTACATGCAGCCCAACCACTATTGGGACGACAAGGGCGCAAGGCCGCTGTCTCGCTATTTCTCCGACATCAAGGCCTACGACCTGGCGATGGAATTCGAATTCGACGAGAACATCCTCGAGGGGGAGCAGAACTCCGAGGTTTACAAAAAAAGATTCCGCGAGTATATGGAAGGAGCGAAAAAACACGGCGTATACGGAAGCAAGCCGCTGAGCTATTACCACGGCACCAACCGTTTTTACGATCTGTGGGCATCGACGGCCGCAAAGGACAAAGAACTGTTCCATGAATTCTGCCGCTTCGTGATCGGCAACCCGCTGCGGCAACAGCCCGCCGCGTCCGGCAAACCCGCCGCCGAGCAGGGCTACCGGACGACCGGAATCCAGGATCTGGCTCTGATCTACCAGGGCGGCAGCCACCGGCTGGACTGGACGGTCGATGAATTTCGTCCCTATGTCGTACACCGGTTTGCCGACGGCTCGAAAGACTGGCTCTTCGACGGCTTCCTGTTCCTCGAGTTCAAGGACGGCTCGGGACGCAACTACACCGTGGGCTACGAGAAACTCAACGCCCGCAGGACAGAATGGGAGTGGCTGCTGGATCGGATTTTCGAGCAGGGCAAGTCGCTTTCGGCGCTCGACCGTTGCATCGGACAGGAGATAAAAGAGCTCGGAAAGCCCGCCTTCAGGCATCAAATCGTACTGGGGCTTCCCGAAGCGATCCGCGGCCAGAAGGACTGGGGCAAGCTCGACGGCCGGGAGATGGATTTCTCGAAAGAGGAGGATCAGATCGCCGCGACCAAATGGTACATCGGGGAGCTGGTCGAACGTTTCAAGGCCGCCAAATACAAGCACCTGGAACTCTCGGGCTTCTACTGGGTCGCCGAGGACACCCACCACTGCGCGGAGCTCACCATTCCGCTGAGCGAATACATCCACTCCGAAGGCAAGCTTTTCTACTGGATTCCCTACTGGCAGGCCAAAGGCCATGAGGAGTGGAAACGCCTGGGCTTCGACGTGGCTTACCAGCAGCCCAACCACTTCTTCAACCACTCGATCCCCGACAGCCGCCTCGACGAGGCCTGTGCCACGGCCCGCCGCCACGGGATGGCCATGGAGTTCGAATTCGACGAGAAGGCCACGGCGGCGATCCCCAATTCGTCATACGACCGAATGGTGGCTTACATCGACCATTTCGAAAAGAACGACGTCTTCAACTCTTCGGCCGTCGCCTACTACTGCGGAAACCGCGGCGTACTGACCCTCGACGAGTCGGACAACCCGAAAGACAAGGCCCTGATGGATCGCCTGGCCCGGATCATCCAGGCACGCCGCTACCTGAAATACGGCATCCCGATGAAGAACAAGACCCGCGTGGTCGCACACCGGGGCTTCTGGCACACCGACGGCTCGGCACAGAATTCGATCGCCTCGCTCCTCAAGGCCGACCAGCTGGGCGTGTACGGCGTGGAATTTGACGTATGGATGGCCTCGGACGGCGTTCCGGTGCTCAACCACGACGGCTGGCACGACGGATACGAGGTACAGAGCACCCCTTCGACCGTGCTGACGACGCTCAAGCTCGAAAACGGGGAGCCGATGCCCACGCTGGAGCAATACCTCGAGGCCGCTAAGGATACGAAGGTACACCTCGTCCTGGAACTCAAGCCGCACGCCACCCCCGAGGCGGAAACCGCAGCGGCCGAGGCCGTGGTGAAGATGGTCGGCCGGTACGGGCTTTCGAAACGCGTGACCTACATCTCGTTCTCGCTCCACATAATGAAAGAGCTGGCACGGCTGGCCCCCGCAAAGACGCAGCTGATGTACCTGGGAGGCGGCACGTTGCCCAAAGACCTGAAGGCGATGGGGCTGACGGGCTGCGATTTCAACTACGGCGTATACCTGAACAACCCGACGTGGCTCAACGACATCAAGGCGTTGAAGATGGCCTCGAACGTATGGACGGTAAACAACCCGGCCGACATGATGTGGGCCATCGAAAACCGGGTCGACTACATCACCACAGACCGTCCCGACCTCTTCCTGAAGCTCACCCGCAAGTAAACCGGACGGGCATCGGATGCCCCGGCATACAGGCGATGCACCCGGGATGCGCCCGGATGCATCGCTTTCCTACAAAAACGCAACGATGAAACATTTGAAAATCATGGCCTGCCTGCTGTTGCTGGGATGCATGGCGCCCGCAACGGCACTCTGTGCCGGGGAGCATGCCCCGAAGCGCAGCAGGGGGAAAGGACACGACCGCCCCTATTCCGAAACGATGTATGTCAAACGCCAGGGCGGCGACCTCTATATTTCGGCCAAGCTGGACGAACGGACGGATATCACCTATTGGTTCAGGCGGTGCATGTTCAACGAGCTCTACACGTTCTACCGCGTAGGCATCACGCGCAACAGGGCGGCGCTTCCCACCACGCAGCCCGAGGCCGAACCCGCCGTCCTGCTCAACTCGACGTACAGCGACAACATCGGGCCTTTCGCCATCCCCGGGTGCGGGTGGTGCGGGGGCAACCACAAATACAGGGAACGCACGGCGCGCACGGCACGCAGCGAGGGTTACACCCTGCTGGCCGACGGCAACCGCATCGAGGGCGACACGACGCTATGGGCAAATCGGGTGACGGTCGAGGCCGAAAACGTAATCCTCGACCCGACACGCCCTTACCGGAACGCCGCGGGCGGCGAAGAACTGCGCGACACCCTGTGCCGGGAATCGGTGACATACACTGTCCGCCGCAACAACATCGAGGTCGCGGCCTCGCACCGGTTCTGCAACGCCGCGCCCGTGACCATCGCCATCTATTACGGGATGCAGTCGATGTTCGAAGGCGAGACGCACGTACTCACCCCGGGCGGGGCCTACACGGACTGGACGGAAGCGGCGAAGGCATCGACGTTCACCAAACAGGAATACCCCCTTTTCCGGCGCTACGTCGAAAAGAACAGACAGGGGTACCAATCGACCTGGCTGCTGCCCGACGGGCTGGGAGACCACGCGCTGCTGGACGGGCAGGACGACATCTTCATCTATGCGCCCTACGGCAAGAGCTACCACAAGCTCTTCGGGAACAAACGGATGGAGAACGGCGACAAGACCTGCTGGCGGGGTGTCTACACCTGGTTCGAGACGCCCGTCGCCGACGATGCCGACCTGTTGTGCTACGAAGGCAGCGCCGGGGGACATACGGCCGTTTTCATCGACTGCAAGCGGGCTTGCAAGAGGACGCTGGCACTGCCCGGATACCTCGACCTGCGGCATTTCGGAACGGCCGAACAGAACAGCGGCATCCGCATTTCGGCCGCCGGGCGGAATAAACTGAAGATAAAGGCCGACGCACCGGGCAGCTGTGTATTGCTGCTCCGGGAATAAGGTTACGGGGCCAAAATAACGGAAGGCCGCTGCGATCTGCCTGCAAGAATAAGAGGGCCGGGGAAATAAGCATTCCCCGGCCCTCTTATAATTCTGCCCCTGCCGGCTATTAACGCCGCCGATACCGTTTCGGATTCTTCAGCACCGCGTCGACGACGGGCGGCAGAATCTTCTCCATCACGTCGTACCCCGCGGCCGTGGGATGGACTTCGTCGTAGGTATAGGCCGCTACCATGCCTCCGTCCGCTTCGGACATCGCCGCGTGGTAATCCACATAGGGGACATTCTCCCTGCGGGCATACTCGCGGATCATGGCGTTCAGCTCGATAATCAGGGGCGCGGGTTCCAACTCCTTGCGCCAGCCGAATTCACGCGCGGGCAACAACGAACACAGCACGGGGGCGATGCCGTTGGCACGCGCCAGCTCGACCATCGACACGAGGTTGCCCAGGATATGCGGGAGCGATATATAACCGGTATTCCGGGCTATGTCGTTCGTCCCGCCGCAGATGACGACCACCTGCGGGTGCAAGTCCAGCACGTCGGCCCGGAAGCGCACGAGCATCTGCGAGGTGGTCTGCCCGCTGATGCCGCGGCTCACATAACCGCGGGCGGCGAAAAAGTCGGGATGCGTCTTGATCCACAGTTCGGTGATCGAGTTGCCCATGAGGACGACCTTCGGATTGCGCACCTGGCCGTTGGCCTGCTCGAAGCGGCCGAAGTTCGCCCAGTCCTGAGTTTGCGCAGCGGCGCAGAGAAAACCCGCAAGGGCAAGGGCGGTAAAAAACAGTTTTTTCATCGTTTCAGCAGCTATTGAATGACCTCCATCGGCATCTCCCACCCCATGATCGTCGAGATGTAGGGAATGACCGCAGCGGCGAACTTCCGGTGTCCGCGGTGGTTGGGATGGTACCCGGCCCCCAAGTCGCCGTCCTGGTTGGTGATGCCCGTAAAATGCATGACGCAATGCAGGTCGTCGTCCTCCAGGCCGGCCATGACGGACTGCATATAGGGATAGAACGCCTCCGCACCGTCGGGGATGACGTAAAGGATCGGCACGGAGCCGTAATGTTCGCGCAGGGCGCCGTAAAGCTCGCGGAAAGCCTTGCCGAAGGCGGCCTCGGAGGGTGTAATGCCCGTGCTGCAATCGTTCGTGCCCAGTTTTATCACCACGATGTCGGGCTTGTAGCCCCGGAAATCCCACCGCGGCGAGTCTGTCATGTCGAACGTCCGCAGAATGCGCTGGCGCATGGTGACGTCCGACGTCTGCTTCACGTCGCCCCAGTTACGGACAACGCCCTGCCCCGAATGGGCCGTGAGCACGTAATCGGCATCGAAACAGCGCGCCACGATGCAGCCCCATGCCAGGTCGCAGTTCTCGGTCTCGGGGGTGAAAGGCTCCGAGACGGTTTTCCCCTCGGTACCGTAGCCGCACGTGTGCGAGTCGCCGATGAACTCGATCAGCCGCGACGGGGCGGGCGGCAGGTCGAGCAGGGCACCGTCGGCCTCGATGCCGTAGAGCGTCGTGCGCCCCTGCTCGGCTTCGGTGCGTTTCTGCACCGTCACGGTATGCGGCCCCGGCGCAAGCCCTTCGGCGAGGGGCACGCACGACGAGGCTCCCTCGACGGTCGCCTTGCCGTACAGGCGCCCGTCGACGAATACGTTGTAGTAATTACGCCCGGTATCCGCAGCACGCATCGCACAGCGGCTGCCGTCGAAACGGAACGTGAAATGACAGCCGCTCCAGTCGAACGACAGGCTGCCGTCGCCGTTTTCGGCGGCGCGGCCGGTAAAGCGGATCTTGTCCGAACGGGCTTCATAGAAGCGCATGTCGCCGCCGGCCATGCAGGCCCCCGACGCCGCGCACAATGCCAGCGCGAAAAACAGACGTTTCATCCGGGCAGCTTATTTGACGTAGGGCCTGATCTTCTCGATCCACACGGCATAACCCGCCGCCTTGAGGTGGATGCCGTCGAACGTGTACTCTTCGGGCAGTTCCCCGTTGCGCTGCATAGCGCTCCAGATGTCGATGAAGGTCAGCCCGCGGCGTTCGGCCATCGCACGCAGCAGTGCGTTGAACTCGGCGAAACGGGTATTCTTGCCCTTCATGAAGGCTTCGTTATGCGCCTCGTTGAGCGGCAGCAGGCTCTGGATATAGACCCTCGTGCGGGGTGTCCCCCGGGCGATGATGTCAAGCAGGCGTTCGTACTGCTGCAGGAGTTTCTCGTTCGAAATCTTCGAGAAAAGCAGGTCGTTGGCGCCGCCCATGATGAAAATGGCCTTCGGTCGTCCGTCGACGATCGGCTGCACGCGGTTGATCATGCCCGATATGCAATCGCCGCCGATGCCGCGGTTGAGCACGCGTTTCCCCTGGAAATACTCCGCCCAGAAACCTCGTTCGGTAAGGCTGTTGCCCAGCATCACGATATTTTGCCCGGTGACCGGCACCAGTTCCTCGACATTGCGCTTGGAGAAATAATAGTCGTTGTTGAAGGTCAGCGTATCGCGCTGCGCCTGTGCGGCTGCGGTCGTCGCGACGGCAGAGGCCAGCAGCAGGAGGATGAGTTTCTTCATGGTTCGTTATTTTATCAGGTTTCCTTCGAAATCAATGTCGCGGTCGAACGGATGCAGCGCTTCGTCCGTCATCCGCGCCGCTTCACGCCGCGTCAGGGGCTCCGTACCG
>OJOJ01000504.1_pt1 | contig 12258 bp, 9 predicted proteins | sample 1598041 | NCBI WGS metagenome assembly OJOJ01 (sample SAMN01915218, study PRJEB22387) | human gut metagenome | isolation source: stool | host: Homo sapiens | place: USA
TCTGTGGCGGGGGGTAAAGACGGTGCAGCAGTCCTCATAGGGCAGGATGGAGGTCTCGTAGGTGCCGATCTCCCTGGCCATGCGGATGATCTCCACCTTGTCGGTGCCGATGAGGGGCCGGAGGACCGGCATTTTCGTCACGTCCTCCGTGACACCCAGGGCCTTGATGGTCTGGCTGGCCACCTGACCCAGAGATTCGCCGGTGACCAATGCGGAGGCGTGGGACTTCCGGGCCACAGCCTCTGCCAGCCGCATCATAAACCGGCGCATGATGAGGGTAAAGTATTCCTCGGGGCACTGACGGCGGATCTCCTCTTGGATCTCCGTGAAGGGAATGATGTGGACGATCATCCGGCCGCAGTACACCGTCAGCAGCCGGGCCAGCTCCAGCACCGCCTCCGCCCCCCGCCGGTACGCCGCCGTCACGTCGGCCCCCTCCCGGGTGACTACCCGCTGCCCGCAGATCTCTGCCGGCGGGCGGGGCGTGGGCAGGCCGCCGAAAATTTCCCCGCACACGGGGATCACCCGGTGCCTGCGGCAAAGCTCCTGCGCCAGGGGATGGCGCTTGCTCTGCCCGTCGTACCGGCAGGGCACCCCCAGCAGGCACGCGCTGACCAATACCGTCACAGGACCAGCTCCCTTCCGTTCAGGCAGGCATAGACCAGCGTTTCCCCCTGATACCGCAGCTTCAGAGAAAAGAATGGCACATCCCGCCGCAGCAGGTCCAGGAATATCCTGTCCCCGGCCCACTGGGGCAGGGCCGCCAGCCGGTCCTTATGGATCCACTCCAGCACGCCCTCGCCGCAGTCGTCCCGGACGCTGCCGGTCCACGCATCAGCGGTGAACAGGTGCATGTATTCCGTCTCCCACCGGTCGGACACAAAGGTGACGATGCCGCGATAGCGGTACCCGGTGACGGTCAGTCCCGTCTCCTCGCGGATCTCCCGCAGGGCGCACTCCTCGGGACTCTCGCCGTCCTCGAACTTGCCGCCGATGCCGATCCACTTGTCGCGGTTGCAGTCGTTCTCCTTTTTCACCCGGTGGAGCATCAGATACTCCCCGGCGGGGTTTTCAATATAGCAAAGGGTGGTGTACCGCATGTCCTCGCCTCCTCCGGCTACACATTATAAAGCAGCCCCGGGGAAAACGCAACCCTTGTGAAACGGAACAGCCTGTGCTATAATGTCCTCAATTTACAACAAAGAGAGGTATCGCTATGCTGCTGATCCAGAACGCTTACATAAAGCCCATCACGGGCCCGGACATTCCTGACGGCTGCCTGCTGGCCGACGGCGGCCGCATTGCCGCCATCGCTCCCCACATCGACCCGCCGGAGGGCTGCACCGTCATCGATGCCGGCGGCCGCCTGCTGACCCCCGGCTGTGTGGAGGCCCACTGCCACATCGGCCTAGACAACGAGTGCCTGCGCTGGGAGGGCATGGACTACAACGAGGTGGTGGAGCCTCTGACCCCCCAGCTGCGGGCCATCGACTCCATCAATCCCCAGGACGGGGCATTCCCCAACGGACTCCGCGGCGGCGTCACCACCGCCTGCACCGGCCCCGGCAGTGCCAACGTGGTGGGCGGCACCTTCACGGTGCTGAAGCTGGCCGGCAAGCGGGTGGACAATATGCTGCTGAAGGAGCCCGCCGCCATGAAGTGCGCCTTCGGCGAGAATCCCAAGGGCTGCTACGGTCAGGGCATGAAGAAAAGCCCCATGACCCGCATGGCCGTGGCGGCGCTGCTGCGTGAGCTGCTGTTCAAGACCCAGCGCTACCGGGACGACAAGCTGGCCGGAAAGAATCCCCCCTTCGACATGAAGCTGGAGGCCATGCTGCCGGTGATCAACGGCGAGATTCCCCTGAAGTGCCACGCCCACCGGGCCGACGACATTCTCACCGCCGTGCGGATCGCCAAGGAATTCGGGGTGAAGGCCACCCTGGACCACTGCACCGACGGCGAGCTGATCTCCGACGAGCTGGCCAAGGAGGGCCTGCCGGTGTTTGTGGGCCCCACCCTGGGCAGCAAGAGCAAGGCCGAGCTGCGGCACAAGAGCTTCACCACCCCCGGCGCCCTGTACCGGGCGGGCCTCACCGTCAGCATCATCACCGACGCACCGGTGATCCCCCTGGAGAATCTGACCATGTGCGCGGGCCTGGCCGCCAACGCGGGTCTGCCTATGGACGAGGCCTGGCGGGCCATCACCATCAACCCCGCCCGCAGCCTGGGCATCGACAGCCGGGTGGGCAGCCTGGAGCCCGGTAAGGACGCGGATTTCGTCCTGTGGACCGCCGACCCCCTCACCACCATCGGCGGCCAGGCATATATGACCGTCATCGACGGCAAGGTCGTATACCGGGCGGAGTAAATTCGCCTAAATTCCCGGGAAATCCCGATTCCCTCTTGCGAAGAGGCGGTTTTTCCTGTATAATCAACCAACAGCACACTACAAAGGGTATCCGATACCTATTTTCGAGAGGACTGAAACAACTATGAGTGCATCCAGAGAAAAGAAAGCCCGTCAGGAGTTCGCCGCCAGCGGCGCCGTGGACCCCAAGGCCGCCCGCCAGGCGGAGGAGCGCGCCAAGCAGCGCCGGAACAACTGGCTCTACGGCGGCATCGCCATCGTGTTCGTGCTGGTGGCCGCCGTTCTGCTGGTCTGGAACTCCAACGTGATCCAGCGGGGTGCTTCCGCCGTCACCGTGGAGGGCGAGACATATTCCGCCGCCGAGGTCAGCTATTTCTACCATGTGGCCTATAACTCCATTGCCCAGAGCCAGTATGCCTCCTATTACGGCCTGAGCAAATCCACCCCCCTGACCCAGCAGAGCCTCAGCGACATGGCCAAGACCCTGCTGGGCGTGTCCGACGACATGACCTGGGACGCCTATTTCAGGGACGCCGCCAAAAAGAGCCTGATCCAGATCACCATGCTCAAGAAGGGCGCCGCCGAAAAGAACATCACCTGGAACGACGACATGCAGAAGGAGCTGGACTCCACCATGGAGACCCTGGCCACCTATGCCAAGTCCGCCGGCAAGAGCGAGGCTGAGTATATCAAGCAGCTCTACGGCAGCAACATGACCGTCAAGATCTTCAAGGGCATCCTGAAGGACACCATCATTGCCTCCCACTATCAGCAGGATTATATCGACAGCCTGCAGTACACCGACGAGGAGCTCCAGAAGTACTACGAGGAGAACAAGAACTCCTTCGACGTGGCCAACTATGAGATGATCACCTTCAAAGGCGCCGCCGCCTCCACCAAGGACGCCGACGGCAACACCGTTCAGCCCACCGAGGAGGAGAGCGCCGCCGCCCTGCAGAAGGCCAAGGACGCCGCCGCCGCCGTGCTGGAGACCGTCAAGTCCGGCATCCTGCCTGAGAAGGCTGCCAAGGAATATGAGTCCATCGCCACCTATTCCCACCCCGAGTCTGGCACCTACAGCGGCGATGCCGCCACCAAGTGGGTGTTTGACGACAGCCGCCAGGCCGGCGACACCGAGCTCGTGGAAAACGGCACCTCCATCTATCTGCTGATCTTCCACAGCCGCAGCCGCAACGATTACAACACTGTGGACGTGCGCCACATTCTGTTCAAGGTGGACACCTCCAGCCTGGACAGCAAGGCCGACGATTACCAGGCCAAGCTGGAGGAGCTGAAGGCCGGCAAGAAGCAGGAGGCCGAGAACGCCCTCCAGGCCTGGAAGGACGGCGACGCCACCGAGGAGAGCTTCGCGGCCCTGGCCAACAAGCTGTCCGAGGACCCCGGCTCCAACACCAACGGCGGCCTGTATAAGCAGGTCTATAAGGGCCAGATGGTCAGCGAGTTCAACGACTGGTGCTTCGACGAGAGCCGCAAGGCCGGCGATACCGGCATCGTGGCCAACGATGCCGCCGGCGGCAGCTACATCGGCTACCACGTCATGTACTTCGTGGGCACCGACGATCCCTATTGGATGGTCCAGGTCCGCAACGCCATGACGAACAAGGACTACTCCGAGTGGTCCGCCAACCTGGTCAAGGACATCACCGCCACCGAGAATTCCGGCATGAAGTACGTGGGCTGAGCCCCATTACGCAACAAAAAAGAGGCTGGCGGCTGCCAGCCTCTTTTCCACTGTTATCCGACAAGGAGACCGCTATGGAATACAGATTTTTACGCACGGAAATGGTCCTGGGGGACCGGGCCCTGGACCGGCTCTCCCGCTGCCATGTGGCGGTGTTCGGCCTGGGCGGCGTGGGCAGCTACGCCGCCGAGATCCTGGCCCGCTCCGGGGTGGGGGAGCTGACCCTGGTGGACCAGGATACCCTGAGCCTCACCAATATCAACCGCCAGCTGTACGCCCTGTCCTCCACCGTGGGGGAATATAAGGCCGAAGCAGCCGCCCGGCGGTGCCGGGACATCAACCCCGGCCTCCGGGTCCACCCCCTGTGCGCCACCTATGACGCCGCCCACCGGGATGCGTTTTTCACCGGGAAATTCGACTATATCGCCGACTGCATCGACCTGGTCACCTGCAAGCTGGACCTGATCGCCCAGGCGGGGCAGCGGGGCATCCCCATCATCTCCGCCCTGGGCACCGGCAACAAGCTGGACCCCGGCCTTTTGCAGATAACGGACATTTCCAGGACCTCTGTCTGCCCCCTGGCCCGGGTCATGCGCCGGGAGCTGCGGGACCGGGGCATCCGGCACCTGAAGGTGGTGTACAGTCCCGAGCCGGCCGCCGAGACCCGGCAGCTGGAGGCCCCGTCCCCCGGGCGGCGCAGCGTGCCCGCCAGCGTGCCCTGGGTGCCCTCCACCGCCGGCATCCTGATGGCCTCCGCCATTGTCCGGGACCTGATAGCGGATAGTGAGGATTGATATGGATATTATACGGGATATTGAAAATTTTGTCCCGCTTTGTCCCCAGGAGCAGCGGGACAAGACCGGGATACTGCGGTTTTTGGCGGGACATCCCGATGCATTTGACCGGGAGAACCTCACTGCCCATATGACAGCCTCCGCCTGGGTCCTGAGCCCGGACCGGCGGCAGGTGGTGATGGTGTATCACAACCTCTATCACTCCTGGTCCTGGACCGGCGGACACGCCGACGGGGACCGGGATCTGCTGGCGGTGGCCATGCGGGAGGTAACGGAGGAAACGGGGCTGCGGCAGCTGGAGCTGCTGCACCCGGGGATCTTCTCCCTGGAGTGCCTGACGGTGGACGGCCACGAAAAGCGGGGGCAGTATGTCCCCAGCCACATTCACATGAACGTCACCTATCTGCTGGGCGCCCGGGATCGGGAGCTGCGGCAGAAGCCCGACGAAAACAGCGGCGTGGCCTGGTTCACGCCCCGGGAGGCGCTGGAGGCGTCCACGGAGCCGTGGATGGTCCAGCGGGTATACAGCAAGCTGACACAGCGCGCCGCAGCCTATATGGCCCGGTAAGGAGGCAATTGTTCCATGGCAAGACGAAAGCCGGACCCCGGCGCAATTTATGTATCCCCCCGGCTCCAGGCCAGCCTGGAGCCCATGGGCCGCTGCGCCCTGACCACGGTGACGGCCCCCATGGGCTACGGAAAGACCACGGCGGTAAACTGGTTTTTAGCGGCCCAGCCGCCGGGCTCGGCCATCCGCGTCAGCATTTATTCCGACAGTCTGCCTGCCCTGTGGGAAAGCGGACGGCGGGCCTTTCGGGCCGCCGGACTGACCGTCCTGGAGGGCTTTGACTGCCCCACGGATCCGGCGGCCACCGGCCTGCTGGTGGACACCCTGTGCCGGGAGCTGCGGCGGCCGGAGCCGTGGTATCTGTTTGCAGATGACCTGCACCTGCTGCCTGATCCCCGGATGGCGCGGTTTTTATGCGAACTGGCGGCGAGACTGCCGGAAAACGTCCACCTCATCGCCGCCAGCCGGGACCGGATCCTGTCCGGGGATCAGGTGCTGCGGCTGGGCGGACGGCTGCACCGCATCGGCGCGGAGCAGCTGCGGCTGGAGGGCGGCGAGCTGGCGGCCTATGTCCACCGCTGCGGCGCGGCCCTGGACCAGGAGCAGCTGGCAGAGCTGCAGCAGGCCACGGAGGGCTGGATGGCCGCCGTTTACCTGCGGCTCCGGGCCCTGACGGAGCAGGGAGCGGACCCCGGGGAAACGGACATTTATGAGATGTTCACCGCCGCCATGCTGCGGCCCCTGCCGCCCCGGCGGCAGAGGTTCCTGGCGGTTATGGGTCAGGCCGACGAGTTCACCGGGGACATGGCCCGGTATATTACCGGCCAGCCGGACACACCGGAGATCCTGGCGGACCTGACGGCGAAAAACGCCTTTGTCACCCGGCTCCCCGGCGGGGGATACCGGTTCCACCACATGATGAAGGCCTGCGCCCAGCGGGATTTTGACGCCCTGCCCCCGGAGGAGCAGGCGGAATACCGGGCCCGGTACGGCCGCTGGTATGCGGACCGGGGGGATTATTTGCAGGCCCTGGCCGCCTTCGGCAAATGCGGCCGGTGGGACGCGGCCCTGGACGTGATCCAGCGGGATGCGGGCATTCTGCTGGCGGCCCTGCGGCCCCAGCAGGTGCTGGAGCTGCTGGACTGCTGCGGTGACCGGGTGCTGATGGAGCACCCCACAGCCCTGCTGGTGCTGATGCGGCGGATGTTCACCTGGGGGCAGATCCCCCGGATGCAGCAGCTGAAGGCGCTGCTGCTGGAATCCGTCCGGAATCACCCGGACATGACGCCCCGGCAGCGGGGCAATCTGCTGGGAGAGTGCGACCTGATCGAAAGCTTCCTGCATTACAACGACATCACGGAGATGAGCCGCCTGCACCGCAGCGCCAGCCGCCAGATGACCGACCAGGCCGTCAGCATCCAGAGCCGCGGCAGCTGGACCTTCGGGTCGCCGTCGGTGCTGATGATGTTCCACCGGACCCCGGGGCAGCTTTCCCGGGAGCTGGCGGAGATGGACGACTGCATGCCCCACTATTACAAGATCACCGGCGGCCACGGCATGGGCGCCCAGCGGATCATGGAGGGCGAGGCGGCCCTGGCCCAGGGGCGCCTCAACGATGCGGCCATTGCTCTGGAGCGGGCCCGGGCAGATATCCGGGGCAGCGGCCAGGAAAATATGGCTCTTTGCTGCGACTTTCTGGAAATGCGGCTGGCCCTGGCCGCCGGGAAAGCCCCGGAGACGGACCTGCGCCGCCGCCGGGAGCAGCTGCTGGGCCGGCACAACGCCATGTGGCTGCACATTTTCGACAGCAGCAGCGCCTGGTGTCTGGCGCTGCTGGGGCAGGAGGAGAGCATCCCCTCCCTGTTCCGGGAGCACCGGCTGGATACGGTGAATTTCCTGGGGCCCTGCGTGCCCATGATGCGGATGATCGAAAACCAGGTATTCCTGGCCCAGGGGGCCTATGCCCGGGTCATCGGCGGCAGCGATAAGCTGCTGGCTCTGTGCCGGGGGATGCACTACGCCCTGGTGGAGATCTATGTGCTGACGCAGACTGCCGCAGCCTATGAACGGCTGGGCAAACGCCGGGAGGCTGCGGCTCTGGTCCGGCAGGCGGCGGATATGGCCCGGCCCGACGGGCTGGTGCTGCCCTTTGCCGCCTGCTACCGGTACCTGCGGGAGGTGCTGCCGGAGGCCGGGGACGACTTTGCCGCCCGGGCCGCCCGGTTCGGCCAGAGCTTCCAGGCCGGGTGCCAGGCGGTGCAGATCGTCCGGCAGCGGCCGGAGACCTTCGCCGCTCTGACAGAGCGGGAATGGGCCGTGGCCCAGCGGATGGCCCGGCGGCTCAGCAACCGGGAGATCGCCGGGCAGCTGTTCCTGTCCGAGGGAACGGTGAAGCAGTACATCAACCAGATCTACTCCAAGCTGCACCTGACCGGCGACGCCCGGACCAAGCGCCGCCGCCTGGAGGAGCTGATGGAAGACTGACGGAAGCATAGCAAAATCCCTCCGGCTCCGGCCGGAGGGATTTTTCAGCCTGTCAAAAATCCTTTTTGACAGGCTGAAAGGCATTTTCAAAACTTCTATAAAAGTTCTGAAAATGCGATGATTGAAAACGAAAGACACCCCTGATGGGTTTCTTTCGTAGCTATCTTCCTTTCCGAAGGCAGAGGCAATCCTATTTTTTGACAGTCTCACGGCGTCCGCCTTTATCCAAAGGCGGACGCCGTTTTCTTTCATCAATGATTTACTTTTTCTTGCCGCCGTGGGTGGCCTTCATGCGCTTTTCGTGATTGAGGATGGTCTTGCGCATACGCAGGTTCTCGGGGGTGACCTCCAGCAGCTCGTCGTCGGCCAGGAACTCCAGGCACTGCTCCAGGCTCAGCTTCCGGGGCGGCACCAGGCGCAGGGCCTCGTCGGACCCGGCGGCCCGCATGTTGGTCATCTGCTTCTTCTTGCAGACGTTGACGGTGATGTCCTCCTGCTTGGGGGACACGCCCACGATCATGCCCTCATACACCTTGACGCCGGGGCCGATGAACAGAGCGCCCCGCTCCTGGGCGTTGAACAGTCCGTAGCTGACGGACTCGCCGGTTTCAAAGGACACCAGGGAGCCGGTGCTGCGGCGGTTCAGGTCGCCCTTATAGGGGGCGTAGCTGTCGAACACGGAGGCCATGATGCCCTCGCCCCGGGTGTCCGTCAGGAACTCGTTGCGATAGCCGAACAGGCCCCGGGCGGGGATCAGGAACTCCAGCTTCATGCGGCTGCCCACAGGGGTCATCTCGATCAGGTCGCCCTTGCGGGAGCCCAGCTTCTCGATGACCGCGCCCACGCATTCGCTGGGCACGTCGGCCACCAGACGCTCAATGGGCTCGCACTTCTTGCCGTCGATGGTGCGGTACAGGACCCGGGGGGGAGACACCTGGAACTCGTAGCCCTCCCGGCGCATGGTCTCGATGAGGATGGACAGGCTCATTTCGCCGCGGCCTGCCACATTGAAGGCGTCGGTGGCGCCCTCAAGCTCCGTGACCCGCAGGGACACGTCCTTCAGCGTTTCCCGGAACAGGCGGTCCCGCAGCTGGCGGGAGGTGACGAACTTGCCCTCGCGGCCGGCGAAGGGGGAGTCGTTGACGGAGAAGGTCATCTCCATGGTGGGGGCGGAGATCTTCACAAAGGGCAGAGGCTCCACGCAGTCGGGGGCGCAGATGGTGTCGCCGATGGTGATGTCGCCGATGCCGGACATGGCGATGATGTTGCCGGCGGTGGCCTCGGTGATGGGCTGCTTGCCCAGGCCCTGGAACTCGTACATGGACACGGCCTTGGCCTTCTTGGCCGGGGCGTCGGGGTCGTGATAGTTGCACACGGCGATCTCCTGATTCTGCTTCAGGACGCCGCGCTCCACCCGGCCGATGGCGATGCGGCCCACGAACTCGTTATAGTCGATGGCGGACACCAGCATCTGGAAGGGCTGGTCCAGGTCCGCTTCGGGAGCGGGGATATAGCTGAGGATGGTGTCGAACAGAGGCTTGAGGTCCGTGCCCGGCACGTCGGGGGAGTAGGAGGCGATGCCCTGGCGGGCGGAGCAGAACAGCATGGGGGAATCCAGCTGCTCCGGGGTGGCGTCCAGGTCCAGCAGCAGCTCCAGCACCTCGTCGATGACCTCGTGAATGCGCTGGTCCGGGCGGTCGATCTTGTTGACCACCACGATGACCCGGTGACCCAGCTCCAGGGCGCGGCTGAGCACAAAGCGGGTCTGGGGCATGGGGCCCTCGGCGGCGTCCACCAGCAGGATAACGCCGTTGACCATCTTCAGGATGCGCTCCACCTCGCCGCCGAAGTCAGCATGGCCCGGGGTGTCCACAATGTTGATCTTGGTGTCGCCGTACTGGATGGCGGTGTTCTTGGCCAGGATGGTGATGCCCCGCTCACGCTCCAGATCGTTGGAGTCCATGACCCGCTCCACCGTCTCCTGGTTCTCGCGGTACACGCCGCCCTGCTTGAGCATCTGGTCCACCAGGGTGGTCTTGCCGTGGTCCACGTGGGCGATAATGGCTACGTTTCTCAGTTTTTCGTTCTGCAAAGGAAAAACCCCTTTCTTTTGGGTATAAAAATTCATGCACTGTGCGGCGCACCACGAAAACAGGCAAACTCTTCTGTGCATGAAGTTTTGTGCATCATTCCCGGTTGCCCCGAAGGGGCGAGGGAATGGCACATTCTATTTTTTGCTATGCTTTTGCATAGCAAATCTCTCAACCTTCACATTATATCCCCGGATTTTTCCGATTGCAAGAACTTTTTGTGAATTCCGGCTGTTTTTTAGGTTTTGCTTTTCCTTTGACCCGGGACGTGGTATAGTGAGGGGGAAAGGGGGCGTTTGTATGGACCAGGAGACGCTGCGACGGAAATTGGCAGAGCACCGGCCGTCCTTGCAGCAGGCGCGGGGTGAATTTGCCGTGCTGGTGCCGCTGGTGGAGGGGCCGGAGGGGCTGAGCCTTCTGTATGAGGTGCGCCCGGCGAAGCTGCACCACCACAGCGGGGAGGTGTGCTTCCCCGGCGGACGGATGGAGCCCGGAGAGACGCCCCGGCAGTGCGTCCTGCGGGAGACCCGGGAGGAGCTGGGGATCCCGGCAGAGCGGATCGGGCTTCTGGGGGACCTGGACTTTCTTTATCTGCGGTCCGAGGGGCTCATGTACCCGGTGCTGGCCCGGCTGGATCCGGCGGCGCCTCTGCGCCCCAGTCCCGATGAGGTGCGGGACACATTCACGGTGCCCCTGTCCTTTCTGTGGGCTCACCCGCCCGCGATCTACCGCTACCCCCTGCGGCCGGAGATCGGGGCGGACTTTCCCTATGACAAGGTGGGCGCGGCAGCGGACTATCCCTGGCAGGCCGGGCACATGGAGGTGCCGGTATACGAGGGGCTTCCGTATCCCCTGTGGGGGCTGACGGCCCGGATCACCTGGTGGCTGCTGGAGCGGTATGGGGACATATTGACAGGTATGTTATAATGTAACATGGCTGATTATATAGAAAAAAGAGGAAACTGCTATGGAATTTACACAGGGCGCGCCCTTTGACAGCTTTGGCCTGTCCGAGGCCACCATGCGCGCCATACGGAACAAAGGATACGAGATCAGCACCCCCGTTCAGGCCGGGTGCATCCCCCCCATGCTGGCGGGAAAGGACGTGATCGCCAAGGCCCCCACCGGCACCGGCAAGACCATGGCCTTCGGCATCCCCATCATCGAGCGCATCGACCCGGACAGCGAGGACGTGCAGGCGGTGATCCTGGCCCCCACCCGGGAGCTGGCCATGCAGATCACCGACGAAATGCGCCAGATCGCCGTGTGCCATGAGGGGGTCCGCCTGGTGTGCCTCTACGGCGGACAGCCCATTGCCAAGCAGATCAACGCCCTGAAGCGGCGGCCCCAGATCGTGGTGGCCACACCGGGCCGCCTGTCCGACCACATGAAGCGCCGCACCGTGACTCTGGGTCAGGTGCAGACCGTGGTGCTGGACGAGGCGGACCGGATGCTGGACATGGGCTTTATCCACGATGTGACCCGCATTCTGGACAAGATCCCCCACCGGAGGAATCTGGGGATGTTCTCCGCCACCATCTCCCGGGAGGTCATGGACATTTCCTGGGTGTATCAGCGGGACCCGGAGGAGATCACCGTGCAGGCCACCCGGGAAAATAAGCCGGACATCCTGCAATACCGCATCGAGGTGCCGTCGGACATAAACAAAATCCGGTCGCAGAAACGGGTGGAAGACAGCCGGTGGGAAATAAAGAAAGAAAGTTTGCCATCGGTCAGCTCACTGTATTTTAAGTACAGCTGATTTTCAGCAATCGGGTCCAGCGCCGCCGTAGGTTCGTCCAGCACCACCACCGGCGCGTCCTTATAGAGCGCTCTGGCAAGGGCCAGCTTTTGCGCCTCGCCGCCGGAGATCTCTACGCCGCCCTTGTTCAAATCCTTATAAAGATAAGTGTTTTCCTTATTCGGCAGGCATTCCACTCTCTCCTTAATATTGGCATTTTCCAGGCAGGTATACAGCTTGTCCCGGTCAAAAGCGGAACCGGCACAAACCGTATCTCTCAGGGGCACAGAGAAGATTTTGAAATCCTGGAACACTACGGAATACAGTGCGGTAATACTCTCCTTGGTATATGCCTGAATGTTTTCGCCGTTGATGAGAATTTCACCGTCGGTCACATCATACAGGCGGCACATCAGCTTGATAAAGGTGGTTTTGCCGCTGCCGTTCCTGCCCACCACGGCCAGATGGCTGCCGTTCTCAATTTTAATGCTCACATTCTCCAGGGCATACT